>ERZ827492.72-NODE-72-length-107629-cov-6.501757_pt1 | contig 107629 bp, 104 predicted proteins | sample MGYA00519704_ERZ827492 | MGnify/ENA primary metagenome ERZ827492 (study PRJEB31778, sample SAMEA3449325) | human gut metagenome | biome: human gut; feature: human-associated habitat; material: faeces | place: United Kingdom | collected 2010/2012 ... | reverse complement strand
GGCATCCCCACTAGCGAGAGCCATGCGCTGGTGGCCGGAGTCACGGGGGCCGCCCTGGCGATGCCCGGCGGGTGGGCCAACGTACAGGGGGCGGCGTGGGGCCGGGTCCTGCTGGGGCTGGGCTTGTCCGTAACTCTGGGGTATTGGGCCGGCGGGTTTTGTCATCGTCTGTTGGTCCGGCTGCGGCCCGGCGCCGGCCTGCTGCGCCGGGGGCAGGTCGCCGGAGCGGCGGCCATGGCCTTTCTCCACGGGGCGCAGGATGGGCAAAAATTCCTGGGCGTGTTCCTGCTGGGCTGCGCGCTGACGGACGGAGGTCGCGCCGAGGGGGTATTCTCCATTCCGGGCTGGCTGATGCTGCTCTGCGCGGGCGTGATGGCCTTGGGCACCGGTATCGGCGGCAGGCGCATCATCAACACTGTGGGCCGGGATATGGTGTCTCTCTCCCCCGGGGAGGGTTTCGCGGCCGACCTGGGCGGCGCGGCGTGTCTCCTGTTTTGTACGCTGGCAGGACTGCCGGTAAGCACCACCCACGCCAAAACTGCCGCTATCCTGGGCGTGGGCGCGGCCTCCGGCGGCCCGGCGGCGCGCCCGCCGCGTCCTGGATGGTGGTCGTGGGGTTGCGCAGCGTCCGCAGGGCGACCCAGCGGTCCCCTTCGCGCGTGCGCGCGGCCTTGGCGGCGGCGCCGCCTGCGTATGTACTCGATCGTTCCATGGCAGATGCTCCTTTCCTGCGGGCTTTTGCCCTCCGTCCATCCTATGCGCCGTCCGGGCTTGTTGACACGGGAGCGCTTTGCTATAATGAAACCGAGAAAGACCCTATGCAGAACGAAAAAAACGGGGAGGCAGAACAGAGTGAAAAAATACATCGTCGCATTGGACCAGGGCACGACCAGCTCCCGCGCGGTGGTCGTCGACGCCAGCGGCGCGGTCGTGGCCGCGCACGGGATCGAGTTCCCGCAGATCTATCCCAAGCCCGGCTGGGTCGAGCACGATCCGCAGCAGATCCTCTCTTCGCAGGTCGAGGCCCTGCGCCAGGCCGTGAAAAAGGCGGGCATCGCCCCGGAGGAGATCGCCGCCATCGGCATCACGAACCAGCGCGAGACCACGATCCTCTGGGATCGAAAGACCGGCAAGCCCGTGTGCAACGCCATCGTCTGGCAGTGCCGGCGCACAGCCGAGGAGATCGAGCGCCTCAAGGCCGAGGGCGCGGAGCCCATGATCCGCGAAAAGACGGGCCTTGTGCCGGACGCCTACTTCTGCGCCACGAAGATCCAGTGGATTCTGCGCAACGTCCCGGGCGCGCGCGTCGCCGCGCAGGCGGGGGAGCTGCTCTTTGGCACGGTGGACGCCTGGCTGATCTGGAACCTCACGCGCGAGCACGTCCACGTCACCGACGTCTCCAACGCCTCGCGCACGATGCTCTTTAACATCCACACCCTTGCCTGGGACGGCGAACTGCTCGAGCGCATGGAGATCCCCCGCGCCATCCTGCCCGAGGTCGTGGACTCCAGCGGCGTGATCGGGACCCTGGACAAGGAGATCCTCGGCGTGGAGATCCCCATCGCGGGCATCGCGGGCGACCAGCAGGCGGCGCTCTTCGGCCAGGCGTGTTTCGACCGGGGCATGGTCAAGACGACGTACGGCACGGGTGGGTTCCTGCTCATGCAGACCGGCGAGGAGGCCGTCGCCTCGCAGAACGGCCTGCTGACCACCGTGGCCTGGCGCATGGGCGGAAGGACCGAGTACGCCCTGGAGGGATCGGTCTTTGTCGCCGGGGCCGTCGTGCAGTGGCTCCGGGACGAGATGAAGCTCATCGGCTCGGCGGCGGAGTCCGAGGCCGTCGCCCTGTCCGTGCCGGATACGGCCGGGGTCTACCTCGTTCCGGCCTTTACGGGCCTGGGCGCGCCCTATTGGGACATGTACGGCCGCGGGACCCTCGTGGGCCTGACGCGCGGGGCCGGCCGCGCGCACATCGTCCGCGCCGCGCTGGAGGCCATCGCCTTCCAGACCGCGGACGTCATGGAGGCCATGGCGCGCGACAGCGCCACGCCCCTTTCCCAGATGCGGGCCGACGGCGGCGCCAGCGCGAACGAGTTCCTGATGCAGTTCCAGGCGGACATCCTGGGCGTTCCCGTGGTGCGGCCGGCGGTGACGGAGACCACGGCCCTGGGCGCCGCGCTGCTGGCGGGCCTTGCCGTGGGATTCTGGGAGAGCCGTGAGCAGGTCCGCGCGATCTGGCGCGCAGAAAAGGTTTTCCAGCCGAAGTTTGTCGAGGACGAGCGCGCAGCGCGCCTCAAGCAGTGGCACCGCGCGGTGCTGCGCGCCATGCGCTGGGCGGAATGATGTCGACTGCGTCGGGATTCTGTCGAATGAAATCGGGAGGCAAGCGCCGGCTGACAAAATTCGACGAATCCCGACAGTAGTTTTTTTGAAGCCATTTCCTCGGAAAAGATGAAGCGCCGCAGAGCGGAAAGGGGAACACAGCAAGAGAATTTCAAGTAATGCATGATTGTTTGCGCGCTAAATCCGCAAAAAAGCACATAAACCAGTTGACGAGCGGAGGAATTTGGTCTAAAATACTCTCATCTGAAAAGGGAGCAACTTTCAAACATGCCTGCTGAAATGTATACTGAAAGTATCTTTTATCGGGCGAGGGAGAAAGCGCTCCGAGAATGATTGATGAGGAGGCGTCTTCTGGTGGAAAAGATCAAGGTTCTTATTGCGGATGACAGCACGGTCGTGCTGGAAGTGCTCAGCTCCTATCTTCAGGACAAGGAAGACATCGAGGTCGTGGGCACGGCGGAGGACGGGCTGCAGGTCATGGACATTCTGCGCAGCAAGCCGGTGGATGTCCTTCTGCTGGACATGGTCATGCCCAGGCTCGACGGCTTCGGCGTGCTGGCACAGATCCAAAAGGAGAATCTGCCGCACCGCCCGCACATCATCGCCGTCACGGCGCTGATGCGGGACGACTTCATCCAGCGCGCCATCAATCTGGGCAGCGACTATTACATCCTCAAGCCCTTTGAGCTCAGCGCGGTCTACCAGCGCATCGTGGAGCGGAATCAGCCGGTGGAGGTGCAGGCCGACGCGCCCGTGCGCGCGCCGCAGCCGGCGAACTGTTCCCTGGACGAGCGCATTGCGAACATCTTTTTGTCCATGGGGATTCCGGCGCACATCAAGGGCTATCACTTCCTGCGCGAGGCCATCAAGCTCGTGGTCAACGACCGGGAGATGATCAACGCCATCACCAAGGACCTCTACCCGACGGTCGCCCTCAACTTCAACACCACCTCCTCCAAGGTCGAGCGGGCCATCCGCCACGCCATCGACGTCGCCTGGACGCGCGGGCAGATGGAGAACATCAACATGCTCTTCGGCTCCAAGCTCTACGTCAAGCACGAAAAGCCGACAAACGGCGAATTCATCGCGCTGATCGCCGACCGGCTCTCCATCGAAAAGAGCGCATAACCAAGGGCGTGCCGCCATATAGATCCATTGAGTACGGGTAAGGGCTCAACATGGGTAAGGAGGATCGATATGGCAGGCAAATTGCTCAAGGAAAACATCCCCGTGGAACGCCTGGTCGGCCAGGGGAGCGCGCAGGCGACGGCCGAAACCTCGGTCATGCTCTCGGGCGGGGACCGCAACGTCTCCCTCGTGAGCTGCCGCGCCCTGCCGTCCATCGGCACAGTGGAAGTGCAGACCGGGGGCGTCGCGGTGCAGGGAACGACGGAATTCTCCGCGCTGTACCTGACGCAGGCGGGAGAGCTCTTTTCCCGCGACGCACAGGCGAGCTTCAGCGCCGTGCTGCAGGTGGAGGAGGCCGCGCCCAAGATGCGCGCAACCGTCCGCGCGACGGTGTGCAGCGCCGGCGCGGAGGAGAAGGACGGCCGGATGGACTTCTCCGCGACGCTGTGCCTGGAGGGCTTTGTCGTGCAGCCGGCCGTGGAGGCGCTGGCCACGGGCGTGGATGCGCCGGTGGCCATGGCGGTCAAGACCGCGCGCCTGGAGACGCTCAACCAGTCGGTCCGCGCCCAGGAGCGCGAGGCCTTTGCGGAGAACTTTCCCCTTACGGACCCGGCCTATACGCGCGTGGTCAACTCCGGCGCGCGGGTGCAGGTGGACAACGTCCTGGTCGAGGACGGGGAGGTCGAGGCCACCGGCTCGGTCACGGTGGACAGCCTCCTGTCCGGGGCGGAGGCCGGCGGCCCCGTGGGCTGGCAGAGCGAGACGATCCCCTTTTCCGAGGAGATCGAAGGCGAAGGCTTCCGCCCGGGCGTGCAGGCGATCGTCACCGCGCACGTGCGCGGGCTCAAGAGCGAGGTCGTGTTCAACCAGGACGACGACGTGCAGGAGGGGAATCTGCGCATCGAGTACATCCTGGAGCTGGAGGCGGAGGCCAGGGAGCCGGCCGCAACGGAGGTCCTCGCCGACGCCTATCCCCTGACGGAGGACCCCTTTGCCGCCGTGCAGGAGGAAGTGCGCTTCATCCACGAAGACGAGCAGCTGGAGCAGACGCAGACCCTGCTGCTGGAGGTCGAACTGCCCGCGTCCTCGCCGGGCCTTGGGGAGATCCTCGGCGCGTTCGCCGCGCCCGTTGCGCTGGACATCGTCGGCGACGAGAGCGCGCAGGCGGAGGGCCTGATGCGCGTGAGCCTCCTGTACCGAACCGGGGGCGAGGCGCCCCTTGCCGTCTACGAGCGCGAGGTGCCCTTCGCGCTGGAGTTTCCGGAGGTCGACGGCCGGGCGGACGTGCGCGCCGTGGAGATGGGCTACGTCACGGCCGAGCGCGTCTCCCAGAGCCAGGCGCAGGTGCGCATCCCCCTGACGCTGCGGGCCGAGCGCGTGGGCACGGCGGACATAGCCGTCGTGACCGAGATCGCGGAGGAGGGCGAGCCGGTTGTGCTGCCCGTGGGCGCGGTGCTCTACTACCCCAAGCCCGAGGAGACGCTCTGGGAGGTCGCGCGGCGCTACCGCATCGCGGAGGAGGAGCTGCGCCAGCGAAATCCCGAGGGAAAATCGCCCGTGCTGGTCTATCGGCGCTTGACCTCGTTTTAGGATGTGTGCTATGCTTTCCCCAGAAGAGAACGCTTGGGGGAAGGCATTGTGAGGGAGTATTGCTTGCAGGCGCGCGCCAAGGTCAACCTGACGGTGGATGTGCTGCGCCGGCGCGCGGATGGATACCACGAGGTGGACCTGCTCATGCAGTCCGTGAGCCTGTGCGACACGCTCCGCCTGCGCGAGGCGGAGGACCTGGAGCTGACGATAGAGGGGGCCCTGCGCCCCGACCCGCAGAACCTGATCTTGCGCGCGGCGCGCTTGCTGGCGGAGGACGCCGGCATTGCGCCGCGCGCAAAAATTGCCTTGGAGAAGCATGTCCCCGTCGCGGCGGGCCTGGGCGGCGGCAGCGGCGACGCGGCGGCGGCCCTGGTGGGCCTAAACGCGCTCTGGAACCTGCGCTACCCGCCGGAGCGCCTGCAGGCGCTGGGCGCGCGCCTTGGCGCGGACGTGCCCTTCTGCATCGCGGGCGGCTGCCAGCGCGCGACCGGGATCGGCACGGACCTTGCGCCCGTGCGCAGCCGGCTGCCGCTGCACCTGGTGATCCTCAAGCCCTGCGAGGGGCTGCTGACCAAGGAGATCTTCGGCGCGCTGGATCTGGCGAAGGTCTCCCGGCACCCGGACACGGCCGGCGCGGCCCGCGCCATGGAGGCGGGGGACGTCCGCAGCCTGATCGCCTGCATGGGGAACGTGCTCGAATCCGTCGCCCTGGAGCGGCAGCCCGGCATCGCCGATGCGCTTGCGCTGCTGCGCGGGCGGGGCGCGCTGCACGCGCGCATGTCGGGCAGCGGCTCGGCGGTGTTCGGCCTGTTCGACTCCTGGGAGCGGGCGGCGGAAACCGCCGTGGACCTAAAGCGCGTCTACCCGGAGTGCTGCGCCGCGCAGAGCGTGGACGTGGGCGTAAAATTCCTCTGATCGCGCCGCAAACAACCGCATAAAACCGGAAAAACAAGCCAATGCTACACGGGGAAAGGGGTGAGTAACCGTGAAGCATTGGCTTTTTGCATGCCTATCGTTCGTCCTTCTGTGCGCGGTCGTCTACGCCGTGGGCTGGGAGCATCCCACGGACCTGCAGAGCGCCGTGCGCAGCGGAGACCTCGTGCGCATCCACATCCTCGCCCACGACGACACGCAGGCGCAGCAGGAGATCAAGCTTCACGTCCGCGACGCGATCCTTGCGGCCTTTACGCCGCTGCTGCAGGGCGCGTCCTCCGGGGTGGAGGCGGCGCAGATCGTGCAGGACAACCTGGACCTGGCCCAGCGGACCGCCGAGAACGCTGCCGCGGAGATGGGCTTTGCGCAGGCGGTCCGCACGGAGTTTGGCGTCTTTCCCTTCCCGGAGCGGGTGTACGGCGGCCAGGTCGTTCCGGCGGGAGACTACCAGGCCCTGCGCATTCTGCTGGGCGACGCCAAGGGGCGCAACTGGTGGTGCGTGATGTACCCGCCGCTGTGCTTTTCCGGCGAGGACTACGAAGGGGAGATCCGGTTTGAATCCAGCCTGGCAAACTGGCTGCGAGGGATTAGAGAGGAGATTGCAAATGCGTTTGAGGAACATGCGGAAGACGGCGCTGCTTCTTGCGATTCTGCTGCTGCTGACGGCGACGGTGCCGGCAGCGGCGGCGACGAGCCTCTACTGGGGGAGCAGCGGGGAGATGGTCCGGCAAGTGCAGCGTAAGCTGCAGAAGTGGGGGTACCTAAAGGGCGCGGCGGACGGCGTGTTCGGCCAGGACACCTACGAGGCCGTGGTCCACTTCCAGCGAAAGAACGGCCTTACGGCGGACGGCGTGGTCGGGGACGCGACGTTTGCGGCGCTGGGCATCAACACGTCCTCGCCGTCCGGCACCTCGACGAGCACCGGCCGCAGCAAGAACCTGGACCTGCTTGCGCGCCTGATCTACGCGGAGGCGCGCGGGGAGCCGTATCTTGGCCAGGTGGCCGTCGCGGCGGTGGTGCTCAACCGCGTGGAGCACGCCTCCTTTCCCAACACGATTTCCGGCGTGATCTACCAATCCGGCGCCTTTGACGTGGTCGCCGACGGGCAGATCAACATGGAGCCGGACGCCCAGGCCGTGCGCGCCGCGCAGGACGCCATGAACGGCTGGGACCCGACCGGCGGCTGCATCTATTACTACAACCCCGCGCGCACCACGTCCTCGTGGATCTACTCGCGCACGGTGATGACGGTCATCGGCAAGCACTACTTTGCCATTTGACGCGCGAGGAGGAAGAGCATGGACAAGAGATGGAAGAACGCCGTCATCGCGGTGCTGGCCGTGGTGCTCACCGGCGCGGTGGTCTGGGGCGTTGTGGAGAACGTCCGCCACCGCCGCTACCGGATGCAGCTGCAGGCCATGTATGAGCGCTCCTTTTTCCAGCTGGTCGGGGAGATGGACGACCTGGAGGTCAAGCTGGGCAAGCTCACGGTCTCCGACGGCGCCAAGCAGGACGTGATCCTGCTCTCCGAGGTCTATCGCCAGGCCGACGGCGCGGGGCGGGAGCTCGCCTCCCTGCCCGGGTCCCACCAGAGCATGGAGGAGGTGCTCGCCTTTGTCAACCGGCTCTCGGAGTTCTCCGGCGCGCTGGCGCAGAAGGTGGCCAAGGGCGAGAGCATCTCCCAGGAGGACGAGGACCAGCTGGAATCCCTCCTGGAGCGCTGCCGCGCGCTCAACTACGCGGTGCAGGGCCTCAGCGCCCAGGACGTGGCCAGCGCCGCCCTCTCGACCCAGCCGGCCCAGCCGGACGAGGAAGGGGACCCTTACGCGGAATTTGCCAAGCCCTCCACGCCCGTTCCCTCGCTGATCTATGACGGCGCCTTCTCCCAGGCCGCGCGCACGCCGCCCAAGGCCCTGGGGACGCAGAGCGTGGACGAGGACGCCGCGCTGGAGATCGCCAAGGCCTACGTCGGCCCGGAGCGCATCGAGTCCATCGCGCCGGAGCAGGGCGTGGAGGGGGAGATCCCCTGCTACGGCATCGCGGTGAACACGGCGGATGCGGGCGTGATCCACCTGCAGGTGACAAAGACCGGCGGCCACGTCCTGATGATGGTGCCGGAGTTCTCGCCCGGGGAGACGAACCACAGCGTGGACACCTGCCGGGCAAGCGCGCTCGTCTTCCTGCAGAGCCGGCAGTACGGCGAGGTGGAGCCCGCCTATTACCAGGTGAACTTCGGCATGGTGACGTTCAACTTCGTGCCCGTGCAGGACGGCGTGCGCCTCTATCCGGATTTGATCAAGGTGCAGGTCTCCCTGGAGACGGGGCAGGTTGTCGGCGTGGAGGCGAACAACTACCTGCGCAACCACGTGCAGCGGGACTTCTCCGCCGCGCGCATGGAGCCGGAGGAAGCGGTCGCCCTGGCGCCCTCGCTGGAGATCTCGTCCACGAGGCTGGCGCTCATCCCGCACTACAGCCAGGAGATCCTCTGCTATGAGCTGCGCGGCACGGCCGACGGACAGGAGTACCTCGTCTACCTCAACGCCGAAACCGGCGCGGCCGAGGAGATCCTGCAGGTGGTCGTCGAGGAGGAGGGAGAGGCCGTCGTTTAGCGCGGCAAGTGGAGCAAAGCGCGTTGAATGTGCAGAAATTGTGAACAATGCTGTTTCAGATGGTGGAATTGTGTAAAGAGTTTGGGAAAGGTGTTGCAATCCTCCCTGCAATGGGGTACGCTAGACGTAGCTTTTGATGCTGAAATGGGAGGAGATCATGGACGATCAGAAGGTCATCCTGCAGATGACATCCACGCAGGTGCAGGAGGACGGCCAGCAGGCGGTCATGGAACTGACCACGGCCGCGACCCTGCACAAGACCAAGGACGCCGCGGTCCTGGAATACGAGGAGACGGGGGATTCGGGCCTGACGGGCCAGGCCGTAATCGAGCTGAAGGGCGACACCGTCATGCTCTCCCGCGAGGGGGAGGCCAGCATGCGCCTGATCCTCAAGCAGGGCTGCAAGTACGTCAGCACCTACTCCACGCCCTTTGGCCGGCTGGACATGGAAGCCCTGCCCACGCGCGTGATGTACGCCATGGGCGAGGCGGAGGGGCGGATTGAGCTGGAATACCACATGCACGTGCAGAACCAATACGTCGGGCTGAACCGCGTCAGCGTGCAGTTCCACCACACCGCGTGAGGGAGGAACTCGCGCGCCTCTGCCGCCGGCTGGAGGAGGAGACGGGCGCGCGCCCCTTCGTGCTGCCGCCGCCCTATGCCCGCGGCCACTTCCGCCTCTACGGCGCAGGGCCGGTGGCGGACCCGGACTTTGTCGCAAGGGTCGAGGGGGCGAATACGTTTGTGACGCTTGCGGACGCCGCGCAGGCGCGCATCCTTCGGGAGATGGATGCGGCGACGCCGCGCCTGCGCGTCCGGCCGGAGCGGTCCCCGGAGGACACGCTCCTGTACCAGATTCTCTCGCACGGGTTTGCCCTGGGGGGAGAGGACGCGCCCAGGCTCTGCCGCCTTTGCCTGGACCTGGACGAAGACCCGCGGCGCGCGGCGCGCGCTGCCGAACGCCTCCTGGAGCAGATGGGCGCGCTGTACGCCGAGTGCCTCCGCGAGGGAAGAACGCTCTCGATGCTGCCTGCTGCGGCCAGGCAGGTCGTTTTGCATAGACAGATCCACTCGACGAACAAGGGAGGAAATTGACAGTGAAGATACAGTGGCTTGGACATTCCAGCTTTCGCATTCTCGGCAGCAAGACCATCGTGACCGATCCCTACGGGGAGATCGGCCTGCGCTTCCCGGACGTGCGCGCGGACATCGTGACCGTGTCCCACGGCCACCACGACCACAACGCGGTCGAGGCCGTCAAGGGCGAGCCCGCCATCGTGGACGACGCGGGCATGCACAAGATCGCAGACCTGTCCATCATGGGCTACAACACCGCCCACGACGACGAGCAGGGCGCAAAGCGCGGCCACAACATCGTCTTTGTCATCCAGATGGACGGCACGCGCGTGGCGCACCTGGGCGACATTGGCTGCATCCCGGACCACAACGTGCTCGGCGCGCTGCAGAAGGTGGACGTGCTCCTGCTGCCCGTTGGCGGCAACTACACCATCGACGGCGAGCAGGCCGCCGAGCTCGTCAAGCTCATCCAGCCCCGCACGACCATCCCCATGCACTACAAGACGCCGGGCCTGACCGTTGCGGTCTCCGGCGCGGAGGACTTCCTCTCCCGGATGGGCGAGGGCGTGGAGCGCGTTTCCGGATCCGAGATCGAGATCACGCCCATGATGCCCAAGGTCGTCGTGTTCGAAAAGCCCATGGGCCAGGAATAAAAAATACCGATTGCAGAAAAAGGACGGCGTTCGCCGCCCTTTTTTGTTGGGAAAAATCGAAAAAGCGAGTCGTTGACAGAAGGGGGGAGGAGCGTTTACAATGATACAGGAACAAAGACAGCTTTGGGGAGGGCAAGAGAGTATGTATGATGTGGTCGTAATCGGCGCGGGCGTAATCGGCTGCGCCATTGCGCGGCAACTGTCCCGCTACAAGGTGCGCGTGGCCGTGCTCGAGGCGGGCGCGGACGTGGCCATGGGCGCCTCGCGCGCCAATTCCGCCATCGTGCACGCCGGGTACGACTGTGAGCCGGGCAGCAACATGGCGCGCGTCAACGTCGCGGGCAACGCCCTGTACGACGAGTGGTGCGAGCAGCTCCGCGTGCCGCTCAAGCGGATCGGCTCGCTGGTGCTGGCCTTTTCCCAGGAGGACATGGACCAGGTGCGCAGGCTCTACGACAACGGCGTGAAAAACGGCGTGCCCGGCCTGGAGATCCTGGACCGCGCCCAGGCGATGGAAAAGCAGCCCGGCATCTCGGAGGAGGTCGTGGGCGCGCTCTGGGCGCCGACGGGCGCCATCACCTGTCCGTACGAAATGACCATCGCCTGCGCGGAGAACGCGCACGACAACGGCGTGGAGTTCTACTTCGACTTCCACGCGGAAAAGATCACGACGCTGCGCGACGCGGTGGAGGTGGAGAACGACAAGAACGTGCTCTTCCGCTCCCGCTATGTGGTCAACGCGGCGGGCCTGCACGCGGACGAGATCTCCCGTCTCATGGGCGACGACAGCTTCTCCATCTCCGGCAGAAAAGGGGAGTACATGCTGCTGGACCGCGCGGCCTCCGGCTTTGTGCAGCGGGTGATCTTCCAGGCGCCCAGCCGCCTGGGCAAGGGCGTGCTCGTCTCGCCCACGGTGGATGAGAACGCGTTCGTGGGCCCCACGGCCGTGGACAATTCCGGCAAGGAGGACACCTCCGTCACCCAGGCGGGGCTCGACTTCCTCAAGGCGACGGGCCGGCGCTCCATGCCGGGCGTGCCGCTGAACCAGCCCATCACGGCCTTTGCGGGCATCCGCGCCATCCCCTCGACCGGGGACTTCATCCTGGGCGTCTCCCCGGCAAACCCCCGCCTCATCCAGGCGGCGGGCATCTGCTCGCCGGGCCTGAGCAGCGCCCCGGCCATCGCGCTGGAGACGGTGGAGGCCCTGCGCCGCGCCGGGCTCTTCCTGCCCGAGCGCGCGGATTTCAACCCCATCCGCGAGCACGCGAAGCCCTTCCGCACCATGACGGAGGAGGAGCGGGAGCAGGCCATCGCCAAGGACCCGCGCTACGGCCGCATCATCTGCCGGTGCGAGACCGTGACGGAGGCCGAGATCGCCCACGCCATCGAGCGGACGCTGGGCAAGCCCACGGTGGACGGCGTCAAGCGCCGCACCCGCGCGGGCATGGGCCGGTGCCAGGGCGGCTTCTGCGCGCCGCGCGTGATGGAGCTGATCGAGAAGTACGGCGGAATCCCCATGGAGAAGATCACCAAGAACGGCGGCGCCTCCCGCATGATCGTCGGGCGCACCAGGCAGGAGGAAAGGTAAATGATGCGGAATGTCGATGTGGCCGTCGTCGGCGGCGGCCCGGCGGGACTTGCGGCGGCGCTGGCGGCGCACAAGGCCGGGGCGCGCTCGGTCCTCGTGCTGGAGCGGGACGCGTTCCCCGGAGGAATTTTGCAGCAGTGCATCCACAACGGCTTCGGCCTGCACTATTTCGGCCAGGAGCTGACCGGCCCGGAGTACGCCCAGCGCTTTATTGACGAGGTGGAGAAGATCGACTCCATCGAGGTGATGCTCAACACCATGGTTCTGTCCGTCGACGCGGACAAGCGCCTCACCGCCGTCTCCAGCGAGAACGGCATGGTGCGCGTGCAGGCCAAGGCCGTGGTCCTGGCCATGGGCTGCCGCGAGCGCACCCGCGGCGCGCTGAACATCCCCGGCACGCGCCCGGCGGGCGTGTACACCGCCGGCTGCGCGCAGCGCCTGGTCAACATGGAGGGCATGATGCCCGGGCGGCGCGTGGTGATCCTGGGGTCGGGCGACATCGGGCTCATCATGGCGCGCCGCATGGTCTGGGAAGGCGCAAAGGTCGAGATGGTCTGCGAGATCATGCCCTATTCCAGCGGGCTGAACCGCAACATCGTGCAGTGCCTGGAGGACAACGGCATCCCCCTGCACTTCAACACCACGGTCGTGGACATCCACGGCAAGGAGCGCGTGGAGGGCGTGACGATCGCCGAGGTCGATCCCGCGACGCGCGCGCCCAAGATGGAGACCGCGCGCTTCGTTCCCTGCGACACGCTCCTGCTCTCCGTCGGCCTCATCCCGGAAAACGAGCTGACAAAGGGGACCGGCGCCCAGATGGACCGCGTCACCTCCGGCGCGCAGGTGGACGCCGAGCGCCAGACCACCGTGCCCGGCATCTTCGCCTGCGGAAACGTGCTCCACGTGCACGACCTGGTCGACAACGTCAGCGAGGAGGCGGCCATCGCCGGCGAGAACGCGGCCAAGTTCGCCCTGGGCACGCTGCAGAAGGCGGAGACCGTGCGCGTCCTGCCCGAGGGCGGCGCGCGCTACGTCGTGCCGCAGCGCCTGGTCAAGGGCGAGGGCAAGGCCGCCCTCTACTTCCGCGTCAGCGCCGCCTTCCAGCCCGCGCGCCTGACCGTCACAAGCGGCGGCAAGGAGATCAAATCCGTCAAGAAGCGCATCATGACGCCCGGCGAGATGGAAAAGACCGTCATCGACCTGGGCGACGTCACGGGCGACGTCGTCGTGCGCGTGGAGGAGGGCTGAGCCATGAAGAAGGAATTCGTCTGCATTTCCTGCCCGGTGGGCTGCCGGCTGACCGTCTGGGAAGACGAGGACGGCGCGGTTCAGGTCCAGGGCAACACCTGTCCCCGCGGAAAGGCCTATGGCGTGCAGGAGTTCACCGCGCCCATGCGCACCGTCACCTCCTCCGTGCCCGTGCAGCACGGGGAGCAGCTCATGTGCTCGGTCAAGACCGACGCGCCCGTGCCCAAGGCCCGCATCCCCGAGGTGCTGGCGGCCATCCGCCGGGCGGGCGTCCGCGCGCCCGTGCGCGTGGGCGACCGCATCGTCGAGAACGTCGCAGGCACCGGCGCAAACGTCGTGGCCACAAGGCGCGTTGCGGAAAAAAAGCGCTAAAGAGAAAGCGAGCGGGGGCGCGCTGCGGATCGGCAGCGCGCCCCCCGTTTGTCTTTGCGCCGCTCAGCGGGGCAGGCGTCGCGCAAGCGCGGACGACGCCACCGCCGCAAACAGCAGCTTTGCCGCGTCAAAGGGCAGGTACATCAGGCAGAAGGTCCACACGACGAACCAGGGGCTGACCGCCTGATTCAGCACCAGGGTCATCACAAAGTACCCGTAGACCGCGCCGAACAGATAGGTCACCGCGATGCCGGCAAGGCCCGACAGCACCGCGGCCGGGAAGGGCCGCACGCGCCCCCGCAGGCGGCGAAACAGCCACGACACCGCGGGGCAGGCGGCGACCATCCCCAGCACAAAGCCGAACGTCGGCGACACGAGGGAGGAGAGCCCGCCGGAAAACCCGGCATAGACCGGCGCGCCCACGAGGCCCAGCAGAAGATAGGCCAGCATCGTCAGGAACCCGTCGCGCGCAGGCAGGAGGAATCCGGCCAGCAGCACGAAGAGAAGCTGCAGCGTAAAGGCGCCGTAGGGCACGGGGATGGTGATTTGCGCGCCGATGGCGATCAGCGCGCAGAACAGGGCGCATAGAATCAAGCGTTTGGTTGAATCGTGTTTCACGATGCGGATTCCTCCTTTTATTGTAAACCAATTAACGGTTTACGGTTTACAATATAGGGGCAACGGGGCGCTTTGTCAAGGGGGAATCTTCGGGGCCGCCGGGCGAGCCGGCGCGGGAAAAGGCAGCAGTTTCGGAAGATAATAGATGTAAGAAAATCTATGAACAGAACGTGTCGATCATGAATGAAAAATAATCGTTAATCGTCCAAAGGGTCTTTACAAAATAGAACGTTGAGCGTATCATGCTTGGAGAGACGCACAAGGGGAGGCGATGCGATGGGGGCATTTGAATGGTTCCCGGACGCATTGGGGCTGCTGTGGGGTCTGCTTGGCGGCGGTTTCAACTTCTTCATGACCCGCAGGATTCTCAAAAAGGGACTGGACAGCAAGCACGTCCTGCTCCTGGTCTTCTTAAAGCCCCTGACGCACCTAATCATTCTGGTCCTTGCCGCGCTGGTGTCGCTGTGGTTCATGGTGCTTGCGGCGGCGGGGGACCTGCTGATGCTGGGCGTCATGTTCCTAAAAAACTACTTGGACGGCAGGAGATGATGAAATGGAGCTGGAAATCACACCGGAAGCATTCTACATTGGCGACATCAATGTAGGGCAGTCGGTGGTGGTCGCCTGGGGCGTCATGGTCGTGCTCATCGCGCTGGCCATAGCGGTCAAGATCAAATCCAAGAACTTCACCGAAGTGCCCAAGGGACTGCAAAACCTGTTGGAGCTTGGAGTGGAAACCATCCAGAAGTACTCCAAGACGGAAGTCGGCAGCGTGTGGGAGGAGATCGCGCCCTACTGCGCGACGATCGGCCTGTACATCTTCGGGTGCTGCATGGTGGAGCTGATCGGCATCCGCGCGCCCACGACGGACCTTTCCATGACGCTGGCGCTGGGACTGGGCACCTTCTTCTGGATCAACTACATGGGCTTTCGCAAAAAGGGCTTCTTTGGCCGCATGAAGCACTACGTCAAGCCCATCCCGATCATCCCGATCCTCACCGACGTTGCGGTCCCGATCTCCATGGCGTGCCGACTCTACGGCAACATCCTCGCCGGCATGATCGTCATGGAGCTGATCTATGGCGCGCTGCAGTACTTCGCGATTGCGATTCCGGCGGCACTGTCCCTGTACTTTAACTTCTTCGATTCGGCCATTCAGGCCTACATCTTCATCACGCTTACGCTCTCCTACGTATCGGAAGCCATCGAATAAGCGACAAACAAACACTTGGAGGTAGAAACAATATGGAAAACGGTCTGCTCGCCATCGGCGCTGGTCTCGCGGTTCTCACCGGCATGGGTGCCGGTATCTCCATGGGCATTGCCACCGGCAAGTCCGTCGAAGCGGTCGCCCGCCAGCCGGAAGCGGCCGGCAACATCCGCTCGACGATGATGTTGGGCATGGTTCTGGCGGAGTCCACCGCCATCTACGGTTTCGTCGTGGCGCTGATCATCATCTTCCTGATGTAACGGACCACAAGGAGAAACAGAGACATGGAAGGATTAAGCGCAATCATCAATCCGGTCAGTCTGTTGATGCACCTGGTCAACATCGTCATCCTCTACATCGTCTTCCGCCTCTTGCTGTACAAGCCTGTCGCCAAGTTCATGAAGAGCCGGCAGGAGCGCTTTGCCAAGGAGCGCGAGGAGCTCGACGCCGAAAAGGCGGAGGCCGACGCCATCCGCGCGCAGGGCGACGAGATCCTGCACAAGGCGCGCAGCGATGCCGAAACCCAGGTCGCACAGATCATGGCGCAGGCGGACAAGGACGCCAAGTCCATCCGCGAGGAGGCGCAGAAGCAGGCCGGCGTCATCATCGAAAACGCCAAGCAGGAGGCGCAGGAGGAAAAGCGCCGCCAGCTGGAGGCCATGCACGACCAGGTGATGGAGCTCTCCGTCGCCCTGGCCAGCCGCATCCTCGAGCGCGAAATCAAGCCCGAAGACCATCAGAAGCTGATGGAGGAATTCCTTTCCGAGGTGAAGTGATATGCTAAAAGGCTTTTTGTACGCCCCCGTGAAGCTCACGCCGGAGCAGATTCACCACGTCGAGGAAAAGTTCTCCGAGAGCCTTCAGGATCAGGTGCAGCTCGTCCCCCAGACGGACAAGTCCCTCATCGGCGGCATCCGCGTGGAGATCGACGGCCGCGTCTACGACGGCACCATCAAAAAGAGGCTCACCATCAAGGACGACAGCGGAGACATCGACTTTGCCTCCGATGCGGACAACTTCGAGTGGCTGGAGGGGCTCAACACCGTCGCGACCGTCGAGGACGAGCGCGACGAGGCGGGGCAGATCGTCCTGGACAGCGACGGCAAGCCCAAGAAGAAGAGAAAGAGCAAGCTCTCCAGCGTCGACATGGAAGAGCTGGAAAAGCGCGTGCGCCGCATGAGCGGGTTCCGCACCCGCTCCGAGGTGCTGCCGGTGGGCTACGTGCTCTCCGTCGGCGACGGCATCGCGCACGTTTCGGGCCTGAACGGCTGCCGAAACAACGAACTGCTGCGCTTTGACGGGGACAAGTTCGGCATCGCCTTCAACCTCGAGCGCGACAACGTCGGCGTCATCCTGCTGGACAAGACCGACGACATCGAGGAGGGCAGCAAGGTCGAGGGCACGGGCCGCGTCGTCTCCGTGCCGGTGGGCGAGAGCCTGCTCGGCCGCGTGGTCGACCCCCTGGGCCGCCCCATCGACGGGCGCGAGCCCATCCGCGCCAAGGCGTTCCGCCCCATCGAGGCCGAGGCCCCGCCCATCATCGAGCGCGGCGCGGTCAAGACCCCGTTGCAGACGGGATACCTGGCCATCGACGCCATGGTCCCCATCGGCCGCGGCCAGCGCGAGCTCATCATCGGCGACAGGCAGACCGGCAAGACCGCCATCGCCGTGGACACGATCCTGAACCAGAAGAACACGGGCGTTTTGTGCATCTACGTGGCCATCGGCCAGAAGGCTTCGACCATCGCCTCGGTCCGCAAGACCCTGGAGGAGTACGGCGCCATGGAGTACACCACGATCGTGGCGGCCACGGCTTCGGACACGGCGCCCATGCAGTACATCGCCCCCTACGCCGGCTGCGCCATGGCCGAGGAGTTCATGTACAACGGCAAGGACGCGCTCATCATCTACGACGACTTGTCCAAGCACGCCGTCTCCTACCGCGCCATCTCCCTGCTGCTGCGCCGTCCCCCGGGACGCGAGGCCTACCCCGGCGACGTCTTCTACCTGCACTCCAGGCTCCTGGAGCGCGCGGCCAAGCTCTCCGACCGCCTGGGCGGCGGTTCGATGACGGCCCTGCCCATCATCGAGACCATGGCCGGCGACATCTCGGCCTACATCCCGACCAACGTCATCTCCATCACCGACGGCCAGATCTTCCTGGAGAGCGAGCTGTTCCACTCCGGCGTGCGGCCGGCCGTAAACGGCGGCCTGTCCGTCTCGCGCGTGGGCGGCAACGCCCAGACCAAGGCCATGCGCAAGGTCTCCGGCCAGCTGCGCCTGGACCTTGCCCAGTACAGAGAGCTGGCGGTCTTCGCGCAGTTCGGCTCGGATCTGGACACCGCAACGCGCGACCTGCTCGCCCAGGGCGAAAAGCTCACCGAGCTCCTCAAGCAGGACCAGTACGCGCCCATGCCCATGCAGGAGCAGGTCGTGCTGCTCTACGTCATGACCCGCGGGCTCGTCACCCAGGTGCCGGCCAAGGAGATCGCGCAGTTCAAGGTGGACTTCATCGACTTTGTGCGCAAGCACTATCCGCAGATCCTGCTGCGCATCGAGCAGAGCCGCGAGGTCGACGAGGAGACGGAGCACAGCATCGTCAACGCGGCGCAGGAATACTTCAAGAGGTGAGAAGAACATGGCGAGCATAGCCGATATCCGCCACCACATGCGCGTGGTCTCGCAGACGCTGCAGATCACAAAGGCCATGCAGATGATCTCCACCTCCAAGATGAAAAAGGGTCTGGCGCGCTATGACGCCAACGCCATCTACCTCAAAGAAGTGCGCCAGACCATCAAGGACGTCCTGATGCACGCGGAGGGCCAGTCGCACCGCTACCTGCAGGCGCCGGAGGGAAACCGCGCCGCGCACATCATCATCGCGGCGGACAAGGGCCTGGCCGGCGGCTACAACAGCAACGTGATGAACCTGGCCGTGGAGCACATGAAGGGCTTTGAGGAGAGCAACATCTTCTGCATCGGCCAGATGGCCAGGGACTTCCTGGAGCGCCGCGGCTATACGATCGACATCGAGTTCACCCACGTCATCCAGGACCCGACCCTCTACCACGCGCACCAGATCGCAGAGACGGTGCTGGAGCTCTACAACAAGCGCATGCTGGACGAGGTCTACGTCGTCTACACGCGCCGCATCTCCACCATGGTGCAGCGGCCGGAGGTCGTCCGCCTGCTGCCCGTGCGCGTGGAGGACTTCGACGACGTGGAGGCCAAGGTCACCGGGGACGAGGAACACGACCAGATCATCTATGAGCCCTCCATCACGAACCTGATGGAGCTGCTCATTCCGCAGTACTTGATCGGCATAATCTACAGCGTGCTGGTGCAGTCCTTCGCAAGCGAGCAGTGCGCCCGCATGAACGCGATGGATTCGGCAACGCGCAACGCGAACGAAATGATCGACAAGCTCAGCCACGAGCTGAACCGCGCCCGCCAGAGCGCCATCACAAACGAGCTTGCCGAGATCATCTCGGGCGCGGACGCGCTGGAAGGGTAGGGAGATATGGAAGAGAAGAGCCAGGGATTGGTCACGCAGGTCATCGGCGCGGTTGTGGACGTGCAGTTCCCCATCGACGAGATGCCGGCCATCCGGGACCTGCTGTATGTGACCGACGGCGCCTTTAAGACGCCGCTGGAAGTGGAAAAGCACATGGGCGGCGGCGTTGTGCGCTGCATCGCCCTGAAGGCCACAGAGGGCCTATACCGCGGCATGGCCGTGGAAAACACCGGCGCGCCCATCACGGTCCCGGTCGGGGAAACCATGCTCGGCCGCGCCATCAACGTCATGGGCGAGCCCATCGACGGCCTGGGCGACATCGAGGTCAGGGACACCATGGCCATCCACCGCGAGCCGCCGGCCTTCGTCAACCAGAAGCCCGCAAACGAGGTCTTTGAGACCGGCATCAAGGTCATCGACCTGCTCGCCCCCTATCCCAAGGGCGGCAAGATCGGCCTGTTCGGCGGCGCGGGCGTGGGCAAGACCGTCCTCATCATGGAGATGATCCGCAACATCGCCACCGAGCACGGCGGCTACTCCATCTTCACGGGCGTCGGCGAGCGCTCCCGCGAGGGCGCCGAGCTCCTGAGCGACATGAAGGAGAGCGGCGTCATCAACAAGACCGTCATGGCCTTCGGCCAGATGAACGAGCCGCCGGGAAGCCGCATGCGCGTCGCGCTCACGGGCCTTACGCAGGCCGAATACTTCCGCGACCAGAAGCACACGGACGTGCTGTTGTTCATCGACAACATCTTCCGCTATGTGCAGGCCGGTTCGGAGGTCTCTGCGCTGCTGGGCCGCATGCCCTCGGCCGTCGGCTACCAGCCGACGCTGGCCGAGGAGGTCGGCGAGCTCCAGGAACGCATCGCCTCCACCGACAAGGGGTCCATCACCTCCGTGCAGGCCATCTACGTGCCCGCGGACGACCTGACCGACCCCGCGCCGGCCACCACGTTTACGCACCTGGACGCCACCACCGTCCTCTCCCGCGCGGTCGCGGAGAACGGCATCTACCCGGCGGTCGACCCGCTCGCCTCGGGCAGCCGCATCCTCGACCCGCGCGTCGTGGGCGAGGAGCACTACCGCATCGCGCGCCGCGTGCAGGAGGTGCTGCAGCGCTATAAGGAGCTCAGCGACATCATCGCGATCCTGGGCATGGACGAGCTCTCCGAGGAGGACCGCAAGACGGTCCACCGCGCGCGCCGCATCCAGCGCTTCCTCTCGCAGCCCATGTTCGTTGCGGAGGTCTTCACCGGCAACCCCGGCAAGTACGTCCCCGTGGAAAAGACCATCGAGGGCTTCCGCGCCATCGTCGACGGCGAGGTGGACGACCTGCCCGAGGCCGCCTTCTTCATGGTGGGTGACATCGACGACGCCAAGGCCAAGGCCGAGGCCATGCGGAAGGGATAGTGCGCCATGGCAGAGTTTGAACTGGAAATCACCACCCCGGAGCGCCAGTTCCTCAAGGAGCCCGTGCAGATGGTCATTCTGCCCGGCGAAAACGGGGAGCTGGGCGTGATGGCGGGCCACGCGCCGCTGGTGCTCGTGCTCAAGAGCGGCACCGTGCGCATCAAGCAGAACGACGAGTGGCGCGAGTGCGTCACCGCCGACGGCTACGCCATGGTCGACCGCAAGCGCGTCCTGCTGCTCTGCCAGATGGCCGAGTGGCCGGAGGAGATCGACGAGCGCCTCGCCCGCGAGGAGGAGGCGCGCGAGAAGGAGAAGCTCCGCCAGGCCCAGAGCCAGCGCGAGTTCCTCATCACCAAGGCGAACCTCGCCCACGCCATGGCCAGGCTCCGCGCGGTATCCCGCCACAGCATCAACAACCAGTGAACGCGCCAAAGAAGGGGAGCGGAAAACCAAAACCGGTTTTCCGCTCCCCTTTCCCGCTTTTTTCGCCGCCTTGACGAAAGCCGCCGGAGGGAATACAATAAAAGGGCATGAAACCATTTGGAAGAGGGGTGCAGAACATGTTCACAGAGACAAACGGAATCGCGTCCATTCGGGACGGCAAGCTGCAGGGAAAGCGCTGCGAGCGCAAGCCGGAGGTCTGGGCCTTCCTCGGGATTCCCTACGCCGCACCGCCCACGGGCGAAAACCGCTGGCGCGCGCCGCAGCCGGTGGAGCCCTGGCCGGGCGTGCGCGACGCCACCCGCTACGCCCCGGACTGCCCGCAGGTCACCCTGCCAAAGGGCTCCTTTTATCAGATCGAGTTCTATCCCAATGAGAAGGTGATGGACGAGGCGAAGGGGCTCGCCCTGAACGTGTGGACCCCGGCAAAGCCCGGCGAGAAGCTGCCCGTGCTGGTGTGGATTCACGGCGGCGCTTTCCGCGAGGGGTCCGGCGGCGCGCTCCAGTTCATCGGGGAGACGCTCGCGGCAAAGGGCATCGTCGTGGTCACGATCAACTACCGCATGGGCGCGCTGGGCTTCATGGCCCACCCGGAGCTGACGCGCGAGCAGGGCGGAACCTCCGGCAACTATGGGTTCATGGACCAGATCGCCGCGCTGCGCTGGGTGCACGAGAACATCGCCGCCTTTGGCGGCGACCCGGAAAAGGTCACCATCGACGGCCAGAGCGCCGGCTCCATGTCCGTTTCCGCCATGCTCGCAACCGATCAGACCCGCGGTCTCTTCCGCGCGGCGATCGGGCAGAGCGCTTCCGCCTTCGGCCGCGCCATGGCCGGCGCGACCGTCGCCGACGCCGAGGCGCAGGGCCTAAAGCTCCAGGCGGCCCTGGGCTGCCGGAACCTGGCCGAGATGCGCGCCTGCGCGCCCCAGCAGATCCTGGACGCGACGGACGAGAGCGGCCTCTGGTTCCGGCCCATCATCGACGGCGCCGTCATCCCCGAGGACTACATCACGCGCTTTGCCGCCGGGCGGCAGAACCGCGTGCCCGTCATCATGGGCTGCACGGCAGACGAGGACTGCCTGCACGAGACGCAGCCGGACGACTATGCAAACTACCTGGAGTCGGCCAAGGAGTTCGGCGCGCGCGCGGAGGAGTACCGCAGGGTCTTCCCCGCGGAGAACAATGAGCAGGCCGGCCGCGTCGTCAGCTTTGCCCGCACGGCGCGCACCTTCGCCGGCATGCGCATGACCGCCGAGTACCAGATGGCGCAGGGCTGCGACGCCTACCTCTATTCCTTTGTGCAGACCCTGCCCAACGCCGACGGCACCGTGGTCGGGCCCTTCCACTCGGCGGAGCTGGTCTACCAGTTCGGCACGCTCTACACGGGCTGGCGGCCCTGGCGCGAGGAGGACTACCGGGCCTCGGAGCGCATGATGGACTATTGGGCGAACTTTGTCAAGACCGGCGACCCCAACGGCGAGGGCCTTCCCCGGTGGGAGAAGCACGCGGCGGGCGACAAGCAGTGCCTGCTCCTGGGCGCGGACCCGCACATGGGCGCGGTGCCGCGGGCGCAGCAGGCGGACTTCATGGAGGCCTGCATCCGCGAGGGCATCCTCTAAGGGAGCCCGCGCGCAAATCTTTCCGCAAAGCAAAGGAGTATCCCCATGCACACCATACGACCGACAAGGCTGGAGATCGACCTGGACGCGATCTGCAGCAACTACAGGGCGCTGCGCGCCGCGGCGGGCGGAAGCCCGGCGCTGGCCGTCGTCAAGGCGGACGCCTACGGGCACGGCGCGGTGCCCGTCGCGCGCGCGCTGCGCGCCGCGGGGGCGGACATGTTCGCCGTGGCCCTGATCGAGGAGGGAATCGAGCTGCGGGAGGCCGGGATCGAGACACCCATCCTCATGCTGGGCGCGACCGACGGCCCCGGCTCCCTCGCCGCCGCGGAATACGGCATCACGGAGGTGGTCTTTGCGCGCGACGCGCTGCTGGCGCTGGAGGGGGCGGCAAAGTCCCTCGGCGTGCACGCCAAGGCGCACCTGAAGATCGACACGGGCATGAACCGCATCGGCGTGCGCACGGAGGAAGAGCTCCGCGACCTGCTGGAGGCGGCGCGGCTCTGCCCCCACGTCGAGATCACCGGCGCCATGACGCACTGCGCCGCCGCGGACGACCCGGAGAGCGACTTTACCCTCGAGCAGCTCGCGCGCTTTGACCGGATGCTCGCCGTCGTTGCGGAATACGGCCTGCGCCCGGAGCGCCACGCCGCGGCCTCCGCCGCCGCGGTGCGCTATCCGCAGGCGCGGTACGACCGCATCCGCGCAGGGATCGCGCTCTACGGCTTCGATCCCACGCACACCCTGCCGCTGCGGCCGGCCATGCGCCTTGTCACGCGCGTCTCCCACGTCAAGCGCATCGCGCCCGGGGAGACGGTCAGCTACGGCCGCCGCTTCTGCGCCCAGCGGGAGACGGACATCGCGACGCTGCCCATCGGCTATGCGGACGGCTACCGCCGCGCCTTCTCCTGCCGCGCGCAGGCGCTGGTGCATGGCGTGCGCGTGCCGGTCGTCGGATCGGTCTGCATGGACCAGATCATGCTCGACGTCACGGGCCTTTCTGTCCGGCCGGGGGACGAGGCCGTGCTCCTGGGCCGCCAGGGCGGGGAGGAGATCACGAGCGAGGAGCTCGCCGGCCTTGCCGAAACCATCCCCTACGAGATCATGACCGGCATCTCCGCCCGCGTGCCCCGCGTCTATCCCGGACAGGGGGGTGGGGAAGCGGATGGATAAGCGCGCCCTGCGCGCCGAGGCCCGGCGCGTGCGCGCGGCGGTCGGCGACCGGGCCCGCAGGAGCGCGCAGATCTGCGCGCAGGTCCAGGCGCTGCCGGAGTTTGCGCGCGCGCACTGCGTCTTTGCCTATGCCGCGACCGGCAGCGAGGCGGACCTCTTCCCTGCGATCGAGGCGGCGCTGCGCGCGGGCAAGGCCGTGTGCCTCCCGGTCTGCCGGGAAAAGGGGCAGATGGACGCGGTGCGCCTCCGCGCGAGGGAGGACCTTGCGCCCGGGGCCTTCGGCATCCTGGAGCCCCGGGGCGAGGTCGTGCCGCCGGAGGAGATCGACCTTGTGCTCTGCCCGGGCCTGGCGTTCGACCGCCGCGGCGGCCGCCTCGGATACGGCGGCGGATATTACGATCGGTATTTGGGAAAAGTTCACGCATTTTTGCTCGGAATATGCTATACTGATTGCATCGTCGGCGCCGTGCCCACGGGAGCGCACGACGTGTTCATGGACGCGCTCGCATGCGAGACGGGCATTCTACGCATCGGAGGTTGAGACGGGAATGAAGGACATCGCCAAGTTTGCAGGCACGACGCTGCTGCTCCTGCTGACGCTCACGCTGGTGAGCCTGGTATTCATCCAATCCTTTATGGGCGACTATGAGTGGCTCAACATCGCGCTGACGGTCGTTTACTCCCTGGCGGTGCTGGCCGCCATGGTCTACGACGGCCTCCAGCGCGGAACGCAGGACTGCAAGTACGCTGCGCTCATGGAGCGGCAGCAGAGGGAGCGCGGCCACGAGATCACCGCGGCGGAGCGGGCGCGCATGTACCGCCCGGCAAAGGGTTGGGCCGCGGGGTTCCTCGGCATGGCGCCGCTTTTGCTGATTGCGGTCGTCGCGGTTGCGTGCGGGCAGGAGCCGCCGGTGCTCGTGACGCTGTGCGTGCGCATTTCGCAGGGCGCGGTGCTGGGCGTTTTCCAATATGTGGACGGCCTGCTGCCCTGGTTCTATCTGGCCGCGCCGGTGGTCTTCGCGCTGTGCGTGGGGATCGGCTACATGGCCGGACCCAAGATGTGGGCGCGCCAGGTGCGGATGATGGAAAAGGCCAAGAAGGAGAAGCGCCGCCGCGTCGCGCGCAGGCGGAAGAAAAAGACCGCTTAGGTCCAAAAGGGGCTTGCCGGAAAAGCCCCTTTTCCGCGCAAAAAAAAGAGGCGCTGCGGCCTCTAGTGTAGAGTAGGAGGAGTGACCAACGATACTGCCGAATCGCTTTCGGCAAGAATAGTTTGACCCCTTGCGCGCCGATTATGCGGGAAACTTTCAAAACCCAGCAGGTTTTTGTTGTGACGGACCCGCTTTTGTGGTATGATGATAGGACCGAAGGTTTGATTCGGAGGAGGCTGACGCATGAGAATCATTTCCGGGCAGGCCAGAGGGAGAAAACTTGCGACGCTGGAAGGGGAGAACACCCGCCCGACGCTCGACAGAACGCGGGAGGCGCTCTTCAACATCCTGCAGACGCGCGTGCGCGGCGCGAAGGTGCTGGACCTGTTTGCCGGGTCGGGCGCGCTGGGGCTGGAGGCCCTGTCCCGCGGCGCGCAGAGCGCCGTGTTTTGCGACGTTTCCCGCCAGGCTTGCGCCGTGATTCAAAAAAACATCGAGGCCCTGCGCGCGCAGGACCGCTCGCGCCTGCTCTGCTGCGATGCCATGGACGCGCTTGCGCGCCTTGCGGGCGAGTCCTTCGACGTCGTGTTTCTCGATCCGCCCTATCGCAAAGGGCTCGTGGACAAGGCGCTTGCGGGCCTTGTGGCCGCGGATGCGCTCGCGCCCGGGTGCGTGATCGTCGCAGAGACCGCGCAGGAGGAGGCCTTTGCCGTGCCGGAAGCCCTGTGCATTGCGGACAGCAGAAAATACGGAAAGTCCCGCCTGCACTTCCTTGCGCGGGCGTGAAAGGAGAGGCGCAGAAGATGAAGCGCGTTGCGCTGTATCCCGGTTCCTTTGATCCCTTCACGGTGGGGCACCTGGACATCGTCCAGCGGCTTTCGCCCCTGTACGACGAGGTGGTCGTTGCCGTCCTGAGCAACCCGAAGAAGACGCCCTATCTGCCCGAGGAGGCGCGCGTGCGCAGCATCGAGGAGAGCGTAAAGGGCCTGTCCAACGTCCGCGTGCTCTGCAGCGCCGGGGCGACGGTGGACGTCGCGCGCCAGGTTGGCGCGCGCACCATGATCCGGGGCCTTCGCTCTGTGACGGATTTTGAATACGAGACGACGCTTGCGGCAGGCTATCACTACATGGCGCCCGAGATCGAGACGCTGTTCCTGCTGGCAAAGCCCGAGCACGGGTACATCAGCTCCTCCCTCGTGCGCGAGATCCACGCGCTGGGCGGGGACGTTTCCGCGCTGGTGCCTGCGCCGGTGCTTTCCGCGCTCGCGCAGAAGAACCCCCGAAAGGAGAACGAGAAATGAACGTAATGGCTCTTTTGGAATATCTGGACGAGGAGCTGAGCAAGTCGGCGACCGTGCCGCTGACGGGCAAGCGCCTGGTCGATGTGGAAAAGTGCCTGGACATCGTCAGCGAACTGCGCGTCACCCTCCCGGACGACGTCAAGGACGCGGAGGTCATCGTGCGCGACCGCGAGCAGATCCTCGCCGATGCCCAGCGCCAGGCGGAGCAGATCATCGCCGACGCGCAGCAGCAGTTCGAGCAGATGGTCAGCAACCACGCCATCGTCCAGGAGGCCCAGCGCCGCGCCAACGCCATCGTCAAGGACGCCGTGGCCAAGGCGGACGAGGAGGCCGACAGCTGCACCGCCTACCTCAACGACGTGCTGGGCAACGTCGAGCAGCACTTAAAGCGCGTGCTGGACGACGTCCACCAGAACCGCCTGGAGGTCACAAGCGGCGGGGACGGCGGCAACAACGCGGCCCGCGGCGGAAGATAGAAGCGCAGCATCGATCGGGGAAGGGGAGAAGGCCCCTTCCTTTTTGCATTCCCCCTCAGCGCGGGCGCAGGAGCCGCCTCCAGGGCAGCAGGGAAAAGCCCAGGCACAGGAGCAGCGCCGGCACCGCAAGGGGATTTGCGGGCGCGAGGGAGGCGGCCGCCCCCTGCGCGGCGAACGTGGGCAGGGACGCCCCAAAGAACAGGAAAACCGCGCGGCAGAGCGCAAAGGAGAGGCCTGCGTGCGTCAGCCGGCCGAGGAGATAGGTCCGCGCAGGCGCCAGGCCGTCCAGAAAGACCTGCGCCTGGCAGAACACCGACAGCCCGCCAAAGGCGCACAGCGCGCACAGCATGGAGGCGCGCACCGGGAGCGACAGCGCGCAGGACGCCGCGAGCTGGCAGCCGTTGCTGACCTCCAGCGCGCCGGTGAGCAGGGCCGGCACCGCCTCCGGCGGCAGGAGGAAGAGCAGCGTGCGCTGCAGCGCCTCCACCGCGCCCAGCGCCGTGAGCACGCTCGAGAGCGCGGAGAAGACCGCGATCGCCCCGCCGATGAAGAGCGCGGACAGGCAGCTCGTGCGCAGGGCCTCCGGCAGGACGTGCAGCAGCGCCGCGGAGGCGGGCGGCGGGGCGGCGTGCGCCGCGCGCGCCGCGTGCGTGCCGTGCCCCCGCCAGAGGACGCCGTTGCATATCGCGGCGAGCAGATGGATACCATAAATCAGCCCGCCCAGCGCCGGACTGCCCAGCGCCTGCCCCACCGTCCCCACGAGGAAGAGCGGGCTCGTCACCGTTGCGGCGGACAGCAGGCGCGAAGCCTCCGGCCCGGTCAGCGCCCCGCGCTTTGCAAGCGAGGCGGCCAGCCGCGCGCCGTTGGGCGCGCCGGAGAGCCACCCGGAAAGCAGCACGCCGCCCGCCTCCCTCGGGATGCGGAACAGGCGGCACAGCGGCGCGGCCAGGGGCGCGAGCAGGCGGAGCATTCCGCCCTCCAACAGAAGCGAGGTCAGCACGAAAAACGGCAGGAGCGCGGGCAGCACCGCGTTCGCCCAGAGGGAGAGCCCCTCCCGCACGCCCTGCATCGCGGCCTGCGGATAGAGAAAGAGCAGCGCAAGAAGCGCGCCCAGCACCAACCCCTGGACCAGTTTGCGCAGCCATTGGCGCATGCGCAGCCCCCCTTTCCGCGTACATCCAGTGCAATCTATGAAAAGAGGAGGAGACATTATGCAGGAGCAACCCCTTCGCCTCGGCGTGGCCCTCGGGGGCGGCGCCTTCCGCGGCCTGGCGCACATCGGCGTGCTGCAGGCGCTGGAAAAGCACGGCCTTGCGCCGGACCTCATCGCCGGTACGAGCATGGGCGCGCTGGTGGGCGGCGTGTACGCCTGCGGCATGAATCTGCGGCTCATGGAGCGCTTTTGCTCCTCCATCGACGAAAAGGACCTGGTCGACGTCGCCCTGCCCACGGAGGGGATCATCGCCGGCAACCGCGTCGAGCTCCTGGTGCGCACGCTCACCGGGAACAGGACCTTCGCCCAGACCCAGATCCCCTTTGCGGCCGTGGCCACGGACCTGGAGCGCGGCGAGCGCGCCGTGCTCAGCGAGGGCCTCGTCTACCAGGGCATCCGCGCCTCGATCTCCATCCCCGGCATCTTCAAGCCCTATAAGCGCGACGGCCGCACCTATGTCGACGGGGGCGTGGTGGACCGCGTGCCCGTGACCACGGCGCGGGCCATGGGCGCGGACTTTGTGCTGGCCGTGGACGTGGGCTACCGCGGGGAGCCCGCGCAGTGCGACGGCATCGCGCGGGTCATCCTCCACTCCCTGGAGATCATGGAGTGGCAGGTCATGCAGCACACCATCAGCACGGCGGATTTCACGCTCGTGCCGGCGCTCTCCCACATCAACCCCGCCTCCATCGCGCAGGCGGAGGAGTGCATCCGCATCGGCCGCGAGGAGGCCGAGCGCCGCATGCCGGAGATCCTCGAAGCCATGCGGCAAAAGCGGGAACTCCTGCACGAAGAGATCCCGCCCGCAAAAGAGGGCTGAAAACGCCGCGCGGCCAGCTTGCAGGACTCCCCGTTTCTCTGCAATCCGCAGCGGCGGCGTGTACGCCCACGGAGGGGCGCGTCAGCGCCCCTGCAGGCCGAGCGTTTTAAGCCCGGAGGGCGAAAAGCCGGGGAGGCGGGCCGCAGGCCCGCTTTTCAGGCTTTGGCGTGTCGGCTTTGCCGGCACGCGAACCGCGCGGACGCCGCAAACATTCTGCGGCGTCCGCGCGGCGTTTTGGCGGATCAGTCGGCGAGGATGCGCAGGCGCTCGGTGAAGTCGCGGCGGCCGGGATGGCCCGCGGCCAGGTCCCACACGTCCTGCGCGGCAAGGTCCAGGGAGAGCAGGCCGCCTGCGGGCGCGTCCGCGACCTTGGTCACGAGCGGGAGGCTCCCCTGCCGGGAGATGGCGCGCAGCAGCGGCTCGGCGCGCTTGCGGAAGCCGAGCACGCGCGCGTACTCCGGCGCCGGATGCGCGCGCACGGCCGCGGCGTCCAGGCCGAGCAGGATCTGCACGAGCAGCCTGCGCAGCCGCGCCGCCGGATAGCGCCGGCACTGCACCGCCGCAAGGAGCGCGTCTGCGTCCGGCGCGGCGAGCGCCTCCCGGCAGAGGCGGTTCTCCAGCCCCTCCGCGATGGCAAAGCGCTCGCGCAGCGCCTCGGGCGGCGTCGTGCGCAGGAGGTAGAGGAGGATGGAGGAGAAGGATGAGAGGGCGGGCAGGGGCTGCGGCAGGGCGCGCAGCTGCAGGTCCGCGGCCTCGGGGGGGAGCGCCTGGCGCGCGCCGGCCTCGTCCCCGGCCGCGAGCGCCCTGCGCACGGCCGTGGCCGAGGAGAGCGCGTGCAGACGCTCGTCGTTGTGGGCGGTTTCGCGGGGCACGGGCACGGGCTCCATGCCGCTGCCCAGGCGGCGCAGCGCGCGCAGGTACTCCACGCCCAGGGTCACGTTCGGCGGCAGCTGGCGGCCGCGCGCCAGCGCCCGCGCCTGCGGGTGCGAGTGCCCGCCCTCCAGGTAGGCCCGGATGCGCGCGGACTCCTCCGCGCTCTCCGGCGCGGCAAGGTCGGTCAGGTGCGCAAGGTCCGCATCCTCCGCCCCAAAGGAGAGGTGCGTCACCACCCCAAGGCCCGCCAGCAGCGCAGCGCCGCCGAAGGCAAAGTCCGGCGCGGCGCGCACCGCAAAGAGCGCCGGCAGCTCCAGCACCAGGTCCGCGCCCGCGAGCAGCGCCGCCTGCGCGCGCGTCCACTTGTCCAGGACCGCCGGCTCCCCGCGCTGCACGAAGGGGCCGGACATCGCGCAGACGACGAAATCCGCGCCCGTAAGCGCCCGCGCGCGCTCCAGGTGATGCGCATGCCCGCGGTGCAGGGGATTGTATTCACAGATCACGCCGCAAACCTTCTCCAAAATCGGCGCCTCCTTTGTGCTTTGTTTCGCATTTTGCCGCGCAGGGAGGCGAGTTTGCGCAAGTTTTGCCTTTTCAAATCCGCCAAAACGCGCTATAATGGAAACCGGCAAGACCCATCGCAAACCAGCCCCGCGGGGCTACTCTATATGGTAACACAGGCAAGGAGGAAAAGTAAAATGTCTTTGATGGATCGCATTAAGGCCAAGGCCAAGGCCGACAAAAAGCGCATCGTCCTGCCCGAGGGCGCGGAGGAGCGCACCGTGAAGGCCGCCGCCATCCTGCTCAAGGAGGGCATCTGCGACGTCATCCTTCTGGGCGACGAGGAGAAGATCGCCGCCTATGGCGAGGACCTGACGGGCGCCACCATCCTCAACCCTGCCAAGGCCGACTGCCTGCAGGAGTACGCGGACACGCTCTATGAGCTGCGCAAGGCCAAGGGCATGACCCCGGAAAAGGCGCTGGCCACCATGAAGGACGAGACGTTCTTCGGCACCATGATGATGAAGAAGAACGCCGCCGACGGCATGGTCTCCGGCGCGATTCACTCCACCGCCGACACCCTGCGCCCGGCCCTGCAGATCATCAAGACCCAGCCCGGCGTCACCACCGCCTCCTCCTGCTTTGTCATGGAGATCCCGAACAAGGCCTACGGCCAGGACGGCGTCATGATCTTTGCGGACTGCGCCGTCAACATCGAGCCGGACGCCGAGCAGCTGGCCGCCATCGCCATCGCCTCGGCCAAGACCGCCCGCGACATCGCCGAGATCGCCGAGCCCAAGGTCGCCATGCTCTCCTTCTCCACCAAGGGAAGCGGCAAGGGCGACATGGTCGACAAGGTCGCCAAGGCCACGGCCCGCGTCAAGGAGCTCGCGCCGGAGCTGAACGTCGACGGCGAGCTGCAGGCGGACGCCGCCCTGGTCGAGAAGGTCGGCCAGCTCAAGTCCCCCGGCTCCACGGTCGCCGGCCACGCCAACGTCCTCATCTTCCCCTCGCTGGAGGCGGGCAACATCGGCTACAAGCTCGTGCAGCGCCTGGCGGGCGCCGAGGCCATCGGCCCGGTCATGCAGGGCCTGGCCCGTCCGGTCAACGACCTGTCCCGCGGCTGCTCGGTGGACGACATCGTCTCCCTGTGCGCGCTGACCGCCGTGCAGGCCCAGCAGAAGTAAAAAACCGACAAAAACAGAACATCTGGGGGGAAGGGCGGAAAAACTCCGCCCCTCTTCTCCTGATTTTCGGAAAAAAGAGGGAGAAAGCACATGAAGATCCTCGTCATCAACGCGGGTTCGTCCTCCATCAAGTACCAGCTCATCGACATGGACGACGAGAGCGTCATCGCCAAGGGCCAGGCCGAGCGCATCGGCATCGAGGGCAGCAACGTCAAGCAGTCTTCCGCCAAGGGGGAAATCGTGTTCAATGCGCCGCTCAAGAACCACGCCGAGGCCATGGAGTACATCGTCAAGGCCCTGACCGACAAGGAGAAGGGCGTCATCTCCGACATGAAGCAGATCGACGCGGTCGGCCACCGCGTGCTGCACGGCGGCGCGTCCTTCACCGAGAGCCAGGTCGTCAACCCCAAGGTCATGGAGGCCATCTACGACAACATCATCCTCGGGCCGCTGCACAACCCCGCCAACATCCAGGGCATCGAGGCCTGCCAGAAGATGATGCCCGACACCCCCAACGTCGCGGTGTTCGACACGGCCTTCCACCAGACCATGCCGCCCTACGCCTACATGTACGCCGTGCCCTATGACTACTACACGCGCCTCAAGGTGCGCAAGTACGGCTTCCACGGCACGTCCCACCGCTTTGTCTCCAAGCGCGCGGCCGAGATGCTCGGCTCTGCGGACGGCAAGGGCCTGCGCCTGGTCATCTGCCACCTGGGCAACGGTTCCTCCCTGTCCGCGGTCGTGGACGGCAAGTGCGTGGACACGTCCATGGGCATCACGCCTCTGGAGGGCATGGTCATGGGCACCCGCTCCGGCGACCTGGACCCCGCGACCCTGCAGTACATCATGAAGCGCGACGGCATCGACATTGAGGAGATGACCAACATCCTCAACAAGAAGTCCGGATTGCTTGGCATCTCCGGCATCTCCTCCGACATGCGCGACCTGACCGCCGCGATGGAGGAGGGCAACGAGCGCGCGACGCTGGCCATCAAGATGATGACCTACCGCCTGAAGAAGTACATCGCCGGCTATGCGGCGGCCATGGGCGGCGTGGACGCGATCGTCTTCACCGGCGGCATCGGCGAAAACGTCGGCCACATCCGCAAGGCGGCGGTCGAGGGCCTGGAGTTCATGGGCGTCAAGCTCGATGAGGCCAAGAACGACGTCACCCGCTCCGACGGGTTCATCGAGGCCGCGGATTCCAAGGTCAAGATCCTGGTCGTCAAGACCAACGAGGAGCTGGCCATCGCGCGCGACACCCTCGAGCTCTGCGGCAAGAAGGCGTAAGGCAGGACGCGCGGAAAAACAGACTAAATTTCTGTTACGCGCAAAAAATTCGTTGACAAAACGGGGCTTGCCCTCTATAATTGGAAAATGGTTGTGTGCGAGGTGACAGCGTATGATGCTCAATGTGGAAAAGGCCCTGAAGCAGCCGGGCGAAAACCTGGAGTTCGACCTTCGGGTCCCTGCGCCTGTGGAGGAGTTTCAGGCCGACCAGATTGGGTTTTCCGGCGACGTCGCCCTGCACGGATACATGACCGGAATCGGCGATTCTGTCGCGCTGCATGGCGAACTGACCGCGGCCCTGGTTTCTCCCTGTGCCCGCTGCCTCGAGGAGGCGCGGTTCGACATGAAAGTGCCCTTTGACGAAATCTTTGTCAGGCAGCCTGATCCGGATCATCCCGACGCGTACCTTTTTGAAGGTTCCGAGGTGGATCTGACCGATCTTACGGTGGCCAATATCGCCATAAACCTCCCCATGCAGTTCCTCTGCCGGGAGGATTGCAAGGGACTGTGTCCCTTGTGCGGTCAGAACCTGAATCTTGGCTCCTGCGGGTGCGACCCCGCGCTGGAGCGGTCGGCGTTTTCCGCATTGAAAGCGCTGCTCGACGACAAAGACGATAAGGAGGTGTAAAAACCATGGCAGTACCCAAGGGGAAAGTCTCCAAGGCCCGCCGGAACTCCCGCCGCGCCAACTGGAAGCTCTCGATGCCCGGCATCGTCGCTTGCCCGCAGTGCAAGACGATGAAGCTCGCCCACCGCGTCTGCAAGAAGTGCGGTTACTACGACGGCAAGCAGGTCATCAAGATCGAGGAAGAAAAGCAGGCGTAAGCTTGGAAAACACCAGCCCGGCGAACCACTCACGGTCCGTCGGGCTTTTGCCTATTTTTTCGCGGAAAAAAAGGAGGGCCTGTGCATGGAATTCGCCCGCGATACGCTCTATGTCTCGGACCTGGACGGAACGCTCCTGGGCGCGGAGCCGCGCCTGCCGGAGGAGGCCGTGCCGCTGCTCAACGAGATGCTGGACGCGGGGCTGCCCTTTACGGTCGCCACGGCGCGGTCCTGGACCTCGGCCGAGCCCATCGTGCGCCAGCTGCACCTGAAACACCCGGTGGTCGCCTACAACGGCGCGTTCCTCGTGGACCCCGTCACGGGCCGGGACATCGACCGCTGCCTCTTTGACGCGCAGCAGATGCAGCGCGTCGCCCGGGTCTTCCTGGACGCGGGCCTGTCGCCCATGGTCTACGCGCAGATCGGCGGCAGGCAGAAGGTCTCTTGGCTCAAGTCCCTGGAGAGCGAGGGCATCCGCGAGTACGCGCGCGACCGCGCGGGCGACCCGCGCCTGCGGCCGGTCGAGACGATGGAGGCGCTCTTCCAGGGCGAGGTGTTCTACCTTTCGTCTTTTGCGCGCCGGGAGACGCTCCTGCCGCTCGAGCCCAAGGCCCGCGCGCTGGACTTCGCCCACACGAGCTTCACCAGCGACGCCTACAAGCCCGAGTGGTACTGGCTGGAGATTTCCCGGTTCGACGCGACAAAGGCCACGGGCGTGGACAAGCTCCGGAAGCTCACGGGCATCCCGCGCATCGTCTGCTTCGGCGACAACCTGAACGACCTGCCCATGTTCCGCGTGGCGGACGAGTGCTACGCCGTGGCGAACGCAAGGCCCGAGCTCAAGGCGGCGGCAACCGGCGTCATCGGGAGCAACGTGGAGATGGGCGTGCCCCGCTTCCTGCGCAGCCGCGTCCGGTAAGGGCCGAAAAACGCGGCAATCTTGCATTTGACCGCGTTCTCTGCTATCATGAGAGAGGAATTTTTGCATAGGGGAGGAACGAGCATGATCCGAATTGCGGTGGACGTCTACGGCGGGGACAACGCGCCCGATTGCGTGCTGGACGGCGCGCTGGAGGCCATGCGGGAAATGCCGGACATCCACGTCATCTTCTGCGGCGCGCAGGAGGAGGTGCGCAAGCTCCTGGCCAGCCGGCCGCACGACGAGGCGCGCGTGCGCATCATCGACGCGCCGGACGTCATCACCAACCACGAGAGCCCCACGCTGGCCATCCGCCGCAAGCTCAACGCGTCCCTGGTCAAGACCATGGACGCGGTCAAGGCGGGCGAGGCGGACGCGGCGGTCACCGCCGGGTCCACGGGCGCGGCGCTTGCGGGGGGAATCTTCCGCATCGGGCGCATCCGCGGCATCAACCGGCCGGCCCTGGCGCCCCTGCTGCCCACGGCGGCCGGCAAGCCGGTCATGCTCATCGACTGCGGCGCGAACGTGGACTGCAAGCCGGAATATCTGGTCCAGTTCGCGCTCATGGGCCAGGCCTACATGCGCGGCGTGATGGGCGTGGACAAGCCCAAGGTCGGCCTGCTCAACATCGGCGCGGAGGACGAGAAGGGCAACGACCTGGCCAAGTCGACCTTCCCGCTGCTGCGGGACCACCCGCTGGTGGACTTCTACGGCAATGTCGAGGCGCGCGACGCGCTCACCGGCTGCGTGCAGGTGATCGTCTGCGACGGCTTTGCCGGCAACATCCTGCTCAAGTCCACCGAGGGCGCGGCGCAGCTCATCCTCGGCAAGCTCAAGGACGGCCTGCTCTCCTCCACGCGCTCCAAGGTGGGCGCGCTGCTCGTCAAGCCCGCGCTCAAGGGCCTGAAGAACGAGCTGGACTACGAGCAGTACGGCGGCGCGGCGCTGCTGGGCGTGACGGGGGCCGTGGTCAAGGCGCACGGCTCGTCCAAGGCGCACGCCTATGCCTGCGCCATCCGGCAGGCGCGCACCATGGTCGAGGGCAAGGTGGTCGACATCATCGCCGGGCAGCTCAGCGCGGCCGCGGGCGATGCGGCGAAATAGACAGCACAGAGACGGAGAGGAGGAAACGAGCGTGTTTGAAAAGATCGCGGCAATGATCGCCGACCAGCTCGGCATCGACGCCTCCACGATCCAGCCGGAGTCCCGGCTGATCGAGGACCTCAAGGCGGATTCGCTGGACGTGGTTGCGATGGTGATGGAGATGGAGACGGAGTTTGGCATCGAGATCCCGGACGAGGACCTGACCAAGCTCAAGACCGTCGCCGACGCCATGCGCTACATCGAGGAAAATCAGAAGTAAATCAATCGGCATCATTCGCGTACGCACCGGGGGAACAGGCTTCTTTCGGTGCGTAGGCATACATGAGCCCGGGCGCGCCCCTGGCTGATGTATGCCGGACGAGGAAAGGACAGGCAATGTTTGAAAAGTTGGAACAGGCCATCGGCTACACCTTCCGGGACAAGTCCCTGCTGAAGCTGGCCATGACGCATCCCTCCTACGCCGGGGAGACGCACGTGCACAACCAGCGCCTGGAGTTCCTGGGCGACGCGGTGCTGCAGCTCTGCACGAGCGTCCGGCTCTACAAGCAGTATCCCGACCTGCCGGAGGGCAAGCTCTCGCGCCTGCGCGCGCGCTGCGTGCAGGAGAGCGCGCTGGAGGTCGCCGCGCGCCGCCTGCACCTGGGGGAAAACCTGCTGTTGGGCATCGGCGAGGAGCGCGGCGGCGGGCGCGAAAAGCCCTCCATCCTGGCCGACGCCATGGAGGCCCTCCTGGGCGCGATGTACCTGGACGGCGGCATGGAGGATGCGCGCCGCCTGATCGAAGCGGTCGTGCCCATCGCGGACGCGCCGCGCGTGCACGACTACAAGACCGAGTACCAGGAACTGGCGCAGTCCGTGACCGGGGAAACGCCCGTCTACCGCATCGTCGGGGAGGAGGGGCCTGCGCACATGCGCACCTTCTTTGCGGAGGTCGAGCTCTGCGGGGCCGTCACCGGGCGCGGCGAGGGCAGCAGCAAAAAGCACGCCGAGCAGCAGGCCGCGCGCGACGCGCTGAGCCGGCAGGGACTGTGAGGGCGGAGCATTGCGACTGAAGAGATTGGAAATCTACGGGTTCAAGTCCTTTGCGGACCGCGTGGAGATGGTCTTCCCTGACGGGGTGACGGGCGTGGTCGGGCCCAACGGCAGCGGCAAGAGCAACATCGCCGACGCGGTCCGCTGGGTCCTGGGCGAACAGAGCGCAAAGACCCTGCGCGGCGCCAAGATGGAGGACGTCATCTTCGGCGGAACGCAGACGCGCAAGGCCCAGGCCTACTGCGAGGTCAGCCTCGTCTTTGACAACGAGGACGGGGCGCTGCCCGTCTCCTTTGCCGAGGTGATGATCACCCGGCGCGTCTACCGCAACGGCGACAGCGAGTACTGCCTCAACAAGGCCCCCTGCCGCCTGAAGGACATCGTCGACCTGCTGCGCGACACGGGCATCGGCAAGGAGGGCTATTCCCTCATCGGCCAGGGCCGCATCGACGAGATCCTCTCCGTCAAGAGCGAGGAGCGGCGCAACGTCTTTGAGGAGGCCGCGGGCATCACCAAGTACAAGGCGCGCCGGGCCGAGGCCGAGCGCCGCATGGAGAACACGAACCAGAACCTGGAGCGCGTGGAGGACATCCTGGGCGAAATCGGGGGCAGGCTGCCGGACCTGGAGCGCCAGGCCGCCGACGCCCGGCGCTACCGCAAGCTCACGGACGAGCTGCGCCGCCTGGAGATCAGCTCCTTTGCCTACAACCACGACCGCCTGACCGGAAACCTGGAGCAGGTGGACGGCCAGATCGCCGAAACCGAGGCGCAGATGCAGGCGGCAAGGGCGAAGGAGGAGGCCGGCCGCCGCGAGAGGGCCGAGATGGAGCAGGGCATCCTCGACGCGGACGCCCGCCTGTCCGATCTGCACGCCCGCGTGCTCGAGGACACGCGCAGCGCGCAGATCCAGGAGGGCGACGCCAACCTCCTGCGCGAGCGCATCGCCTCGGCGAAAAAGGAGGCCGAGCGCCTGGCCCAGGAGCGGGAAAAGGACGAGTCCCAGCGCAGCGCCCTGGCCCGCCAGCAGCAGGAGAGCCGCGGCAAGCAGGAGAAGTACGCCCGCGACCTTGCGGAGATCCGCGCGCGCATCCGCGACCTGGAGGGCCAGGCCGAGGAGACCGCGCAGGACGTCGCCGCGCGGGAGGAGACGATCGAGCGCGGCAAGGAGGAGATGATCCGCTCCTTCAACGCCCTGAGCGACGTAAAGAGCGCGCAGGCCCGCCTGGCCGCCACGCGCGAGGGCTTGCAGGCCCGCCTGGACGCGCTGGAAAACGGCGCGCAGGAGCGGGCCGGCGCCCTGGAGGCCGCGTCGGCCGAGCGGGAGAAGGCCGAGGCGCTGCTGCGCGCGGCGCAGGAGACCTGCGGGGAGCTGGAGGGCGCGCGCGACCGCGCCATGGACCGCCAGGCCGCCCTGCAGGTGGAGAGCCAGCAGCTCGGCGTCAACATCCAGCGCACGGCCGGCGCCCTGCGCGAGGCGCAGTCGCGCCTGAAGATGCTCGAGCAGATGCAGCGCGACTACGAGGGGTACCAGAACTCCGTGCGCGAGGTGCTGCGGCGCTTCCGCGGCGCGCCGGGGCTCTACGGCGTGGTCGCGGGGCTGCTGCGCGTGCCCAAGGAGATCGAGCGCGCCGTGGAGATGGCCCTGGGCGGCGCGATGCAGAACCTCGTCTGCGCCCGCGAGGAGGACGCCAAGGTCATGATCGAGTACCTTCGGCAGAACCGCATGGGCCGCGCGACCTTTCTGCCGCTCAGCTCCGTGCGCGGGCGCGTGCTCAGCCCGGCCGAGCGGCAGGTCCTGCAGATGGACGGCTGCCTCGGCCTCGCCTCAGAGCTGGTGGGGTACGACGAGCGGTTCCGCCCCGTGGCGGAGAACCTGTTGGGCCGCACCGTCATCGCCCGGGACCTGGACGCGGGCATCGCCATCATGCGCGCCGGGCGGCACGCCTTCCGCCTGGTGACCCTCGCCGGGGACGTCATGCACTCGGGCGGGTCCATGACGGGCGGCTCCGTCAGCGCGCGCTCCACCTCGATCCTCTCGCGCCAGCGGGAGATCGACGAGCACCGCGCGGCCGTCGAGACGCTCAAGAGCCGCGGCGAGGCCCTGCAGGCGCGCGTGGAGAGCATCGGCGGGGACCTTGCGCGCGCCCAGGAGGAGGTCGCCCAGGCCCGCGAGCGCGCGCACCAGCAGGACATCGCCGTCGCCCGCGAGCAGGAGCGCGTAAAGCGCGCAGGCGACGCGGAGGAGGCCGCCCGCGACCGCCAGCAGAAGGCGGCGCTGGAGCAGGAGCAGCTCCGGGACAGCATCGGGGAGATCGACGAAGAGATCCGGCGCATGGACGCGCGCACGGGCAGCGCCGAGCGCGCCTCCGCCACGACGCAGGAGGACATCGCCCGCATGACGGCGGAGCTGGTCCAGCGCCGGGAGGCGTTGGAAGGCCTGCGCGCGCATCTGGCCGAAGCGCGCGCCACCGAGGCCGGGCGCCAGGCCGAGTGGGAGATGGCCCAGCGCGACGAAAAGCGCTTCCAGGGCAGCGAGCAGGAGCTGCGCGCCGCGGCCGCCATCCGCGAGCGCAGCCGGAATGCGCTTCTTGAGCGCATGGCCGCGGACGAAGGGCGCCTTGCGGAAAAGCAGGCCGCGCTCGCCCGCCTGCGCGAGGCCCTTGCGGCGCAGAACGAGACGCTGGAGGCGGAGTCCAGCGCGCGGGAGGCGCTGCGCAGCAGGATCGCCGACCTGGAGGCGCGCCTGGAGGGCGAGCGCACCCGCGCCGCGCAGGCGCAGGAGAGCCTGCACCGCCTGCAGCTCGCCCAGGGGCGGTGGGCGGCGGAGCTCAAGCAGCTCCAGGACCGCATCTGGGAGCGGTACGAGCTGACGCTGGAAACCGCGCGGCCCGAGTGCGATCCGGACTACGACGAGGCCATTTCGCGCGGCCGCATCGACGAATTGCGCCGCGAGATCCGCAGCCTTGGCGCGGTCAACGTCGGTGCGCTGGACGAGTACGAGGAGACGCGCGGGCGCTACGACGACATGGAGCGCCAGCGCGCGGACCTGCGCAAGGCCCAGCGCGACCTGCAGGAGATCCTGGACGAGCTGCAGAAGAAGATGGAGGAGCAGTTCGCCGAGCAGTTCCAGCGCATCAACGAGCACTTTGCGCGCACGTTCACAAGGCTCTTTGGCGGCGGCACGGCAAAGCTGCAGCTGCAGGACGAAAAGAACGTCCTCACCTGCGGAATCGACATCGTGGCCCAGCCGCCGGGGAAGAAGCTGCAATTGCTCTCACTGCTCTCGGGCGGGGAGCGGGCGCTGACGGCCATTGCGATTCTCTTTGCCATGCTGGAGATCCGGCCCTCCCCGTTCTGCATCCTGGACGAGATCGAGGCGGCGCTGGACGAGGCGAACGTGGCGAACTTTGCAGACTATCTCAAGCAGTACAGCCGGGACACGCAGTTCATCGTCATCACCCACCGCAAGGGCACCATGGAGCGCTGCGACGCGCTCTACGGCGTGGCCATGGAGGAGAAGGGCGTTTCCCGCATGGTCTCGGTGCAGCTGCGCGATTTGGAAGAACAATTGGAGGAGGAGAGCCATGACGGAGAATAGGGAAAAGAAGGGGCTGTTTGCCCGCCTGCGCGAGGGCATGACCAAGACGCGCGAGTCCATCACCCACGCCATCGACCAGCTCACGGGCGTCTACAAGGAGCTGGACGACGACTTTTACGACGACCTGGAGGCCGTGCTCATCGGCGCGGACATCGGCGTCAAGACCACGGAGGAGATCATCGCCCGCCTCAAGGACGAGGTGCGCCGCCGCCGCGAGGGGAACCCGGAGGCCGTGCGCGGCATCCTCAAGGAGATCGTCGCGGACATGATGCAGGCCGAGCCCTTCCGCCCCAAGTCCCCGTCGGTGATCCTGGTCGTGGGCGTAAACGGCGTGGGAAAGACCACGACCATCGGCAAGCTCGCCTGCCACTTCAAGGACGAGGGAAAGAGCGTGATCCTGGCCGCGGCGGACACCTTCCGCGCGGCGGCGACCGAGCAGCTCACCATCTGGGCGCAGCGCGCGGGCGTGCCCATCGTCGCCCACGGCGAGGGCGCGGACCCGGCCGCGGTGGTCTTTGACGCCGTGGCCTCGGCCAAGGCGAAGCGGGCGGACCTGCTCATCGTGGACACGGCCGGACGACTGCACAACAAGTCCCACCTCATGGAGGAGCTCAAGAAGATCCGCCGCGTGATCGACCGCGACTTCCCCCAGGCGGACGTGCACGTGCTGCTCGTGCTCGACGGCGCGACCGGGCAGAACGGCGTGACGCAGGCGCGCGTCTTCCGCGACGCGGTGGACCTGTCCGGCATCGTGCTGACAAAGCTGGACGGCACCTCCAAGGGCGGGGTCGTCATCTCCATCAAGGAGGAGCTGCAGCTTCCCGTCTACTTCGTGGGCGTGGGGGAGAAGAAGGAGGACCTGCAGGTCTTCAACGCCCGCGAGTACGCCGAGGCGATCTTTTGACGCGCGCGCAGATCGTTCTGCGCCGCGCGGATGCACAGGACGCAGAGCGGATTGCCGGGGTGGGCACGGTGATTCCCATGACGAGCTGCCCATGGGTTCCAACCCGACGGGCCGCTGCGCGTTTCTCATGAACGTCTACACGGCGCCGGAATACCGGCGGCAGGGCGTGGCCGCGCGCGTTGTGCGCGCCTGCATCGAGGATGCGCGTGCGCGCGGCGCGGGGAGCCTGCTGCTCGAATCGACGCAGATGGGGGAGCCGCTGTACCGCAGTCTGGGGTTTGCGCCCGCCAAAGGGTACATGCGCCTGTCCCTGCGGGACTGACGCCGCAGAGGATGGGGGGGAACGCCCCCGAAAATGCGGGAAAGATTCGGAAAAAATCGCGGCGTAAAGTAAAACTGCTTGACAACCGGGGGGCGAGCGTGTATAATGCCCAAGGTGTCAAGCAGTTTTGCTTCACAGGGAACGGAGGCGAGCGCATGGAACCCGCGCACAACGCAGAGCTTGCGATGCTGTTGGACTTCTACGGCCCGCTCCTGACCGAAAAGCAGGGCGAGATGATGCGCCTGCGCGTGGAGGAGGACCTCTCCCTCTCCGAGATCGCGGAGAGCTTCGGGGTCTCCCGCCAGGCCGTGCACGACGCCCTGCGCAAGGCGGAAAAGACGCTGACCGACATGGAAGGCAAGCTCCGCCTGGTCGAAAAGTACAGAAGGCTCCACCGCGCCGTCGCCCTGGCGCAGGACGCGCTGGAGCGCGGCGACGCGGGCGCGGCCCGGCGCATACTCGAGGAAATGCAGAAGGAGGGCGTCTATGGCGTTTGAAGGGCTTGCAGAAAAGCTGCAGGCGGCGTTCCAAAAACTCAACAACCGCGGCAAGCTGACCGAGAAGGACGTCAAGGACGCGATGCGCGAGGTCCGCATGGCCCTGCTCGAGGCGGACGTCAATTACCTTGTGGTCAAGGACTTTGTCAAGCGCGTGACCGACCGCGCGGTGGGCGAGGAGATCTTCACCACCCTGAACGCGGGCCAGACCGTCATCAAGATCGTCCGCGAGGAGATGACGGCGCTGATGGGCGGCACGCAGGCCAAGCTCGAGTTCACGGGCAACCCGCCGACGGTGATCATGCTCGTCGGCCTGCAGGGCGCGGGCAAGACCACCCTGGCCGGAAAGCTGGCCGGCATGCTGCTCAAGCAGGGCAAAAAGCCCCTGCTCGTCGCGGCGGACGTCTACCGCCCGGCGGCCATCAAGCAGCTGCAGGTGGTGGGCGGCCAGGTCGGCGTCCCCGTCTTTGAGATGGGGCAGGGCGACCCGGTGGAGATCGTCCGCGCGGGCAAGCGCGAGGCCATCCGCGCCCTGCGCGACGTGATGATCGTCGACACCGCGGGCCGCCTGCAGATCGACGACGCGCTCATGCAGGAGCTGGAGAACCTCAAAGGCGAGCTCCGGCCGCAGGAAATCCTGCTCGTCGTCGACGCCATGACCGGCCAGGAGGCCGTCAACGTCGCAAAGACCTTCGACGAAAAGCTGAACATCACGGGCGTCGTGCTCACAAAGCTGGACGGCGACACCCGCGGCGGCGCGGCGCTGTCCATCAAGGCCGTGACCGGCAAGCCCATCAAGTTCTCCTCCGTCGGCGAAAAGCTCGACCAGATCGAGCCCTTCTACCCGGACCGCATGGCCTCCCGCATCCTGGGCATGGGCGACGTGCTGACGCTCATCGACAAGGCCACGGCCCTGGTCGACGAGCAGCGCGCCGCGGACCTGGAGCAGAAGATCCGCAAGAACCAGTTCACCCTCGAGGACTTCCTCGACCAGTTCCAGCAGATGCGCAAGATGGGCGGCATGGCGGACATGCTCTCCATGCTCCCGGGCGGAAACAAGATCGCCGCCGAGGTCGACGAGGAAGAGATGAAGAAGAACCTCGGCCACACCGAGGCCATCCTCCTCTCCATGACTCCGCGGGAGCGGCGCAACCCCGCGCTGCTCAACGCCTCGCGCAAAAAGCGCATCGCCGCCGGCTCCGGCGCCACGGTCCAGCAGGTCAACCAGCTCCTCAAGCAGTTTGAGCAGACCCAGGCCATGATGAAGCAGTTCGGCAAGATGGGGAAGATGGGCAAGAAGGGGCGCAGGCTCCCGTTCAAGTTCTAAGAGATATTGATTCCAAGCGATTGGAATGATATAAAAAAATTCAAACGATACGCAGGAGGTATCCTACAATGGCAGTGAAGATTCGCTTGAAGCGCATGGGCATGAAGGGCGAGCCCTTCTATCGCGTGGTCGTGGCCGACAGCCGCACCCCCCGCGACGGCCGGTTCATCGAGGAGATCGGCACCTACAACCCCGTCAAGGACGACAAGGCCATCACCCTGGACGTCGAGCGCGCCAAGTACTGGCTGAGCGTGGGCGCGCAGCCCACCCAGACGGTCAAGACCGTGCTGCGCAAGGGCGGCGCGATCGAGTAAGGCGTTTTTCCCCGCGACGCTCCGGCACTGGAAGGAGGGCGCAGTCATGGCAGAGTTGGTCAAGTACATCGCGTGCTGCCTGGTGGACCATCCCGACCTCGTCGAGGTCCGGGAGGTGCCCGGCGACCAGGCGCTCATCCTGGAGCTCCGCGTAGCTCCGGAGGACATGGGCAAGGTCATCGGCAAGCAGGGCCGCATCGCCAAGGCGATTCGCGCCGTGGTCAAGGCCGCAAGCCTGAAGACCGGTCAGAACGTGCTTGTGGAAATCGTCTGACGGCGATCCGCGAAAAAACGCCGCCTGCGGCGCACATGCCGCCGCTGCGGATGGAAGAGGAAGGGGCGCAGTTTCCGCCCCTTCGCGCATCCCCGAAGAAAGCCGGGGAGGGAAAGGGGGGAGCGTTCGCCGCGGCGAATGCCCCCCTTTTCGCGTTGGAAGCAAGGAGGTTCTTCATGAAGGAGTATCTGATGATCGGCCAGGTGATCAAGCCCCAGGGCGTGCGCGGGGAGATCAAGGTCCTCCCGCTCACGGACGATCCGGAGCGGTTCCTGGACCTTGCGCGCGTGTTCCTGGACGAAAGGGGCGGGGAGGCGCTCGAGGTGCGCGCCGCGCGCACGCGGGAGGGCTACGCCTACCTTTGCCTTGCGGGCGTGGAGGACCGCGACGCGGCCGAGGCCCTGCGCGGCCGGGAGCTCTTCGTCCCCCGCGCGGAGGCGGCGCCCCTGCCCGAGGGCCGCTACTACATCGCGGACCTGATCGGCATGCAGGTCGTCGACGAGGCGGGGCGGGAGCTCGGCCGCCTTGCGGACGTGATGCAGGCGGGCGGAAACGACGTCTACGAGGTCCGGGGGAAGAGAACCTTCCGCTTCCCCGCGCTCAAGCGCGCGCTGCGCGCCGTGGACGTCGAGGGCGCGCGCATGGAGCTGGACAGCGCGGCCCTGACGGAAATCGCGGTGTATGACGATGCGGATTAAGATTCTGACGCTCTTTCCGGAGATGTTTTTGCCGGTGCTGGGCCGGAGCATCACGGGCCGCGCCATCGAGCGCGGCATCCTCTCCATCGAGCCCATCGACATCCGCGCCTATACGAAGAACAAGCACAACCGCTGCGACGACTACCCCTACGGCGGCGGCGCGGGGCTCGTGATGACGCCCCAGCCCATCTACGACTGCTTCCGCGCCGCGGTGCAGGACTTCCCCGCGCGGCACATCCTGCTCTCGCCACGGGGAAAGACCCTCACCCAGCAGCGCGCGCGGGAGCTCGCGCAGGAGGAGAACCTCATCTTCCTTTGCGGCCACTACGAGGGCGTGGACCAGCGCGCCGTGGACGAGTGGATCGACGAGGAGATCTCCATCGGCGATTACGTGCTCACCGGCGGGGAGCTGGCGGCCATGGTCGTCATCGACTGCCTCTCCCGCCACATCCCCGGGGTGCTGGGCAGCGGGGAGTCCGCGCAGGAGGAGAGCTTTTCCGAGGGCCTGCTGGAGTACCCGCAGTACACCCGCCCCGCCCTCTACGAGGGGCGCGAGGTCCCGGAGGTGCTCCTCTCCGGCCACGATGCCAACATCCGCACCTGGCGGCGGGAGCGGAGCCTGGACATCACGCGGGAGCGCCGGCCCGAGCTGCTGGAGCGCGCGCCCCTGACCCAGCAGGACCGCGTGTACCTCGGCTGGGAGGAGATGCCGCCAAAGCGCCCGCGCCGCAAAAAAAAGCGGCCGCAGGAGGGCGAGAGCGCACAAAATTTACCGGAGAATCCTTGAATTTGCTTGATTTTTGCCGGTTCCAATGGTATAATACCATCCGTTGACCATCAATGGGACGGTCCGCTGCTGTTTCGACCGCCGCGCTGTTTTCCGCGCGATCCGGCAAGAGCATGAACGTCTACACAGGGAAGGAGAAACAACAATGAACGAGATCATCCGCGCCATCGAAATGGAGCAGCTCCGTACCGACATTCCCAAGTTCTCCATCGGCGACACCGTCCGCGTCCAGGTCAAGGTCGTCGAGGGCAACCGCGAGCGCCTGCAGGCCTTTGAGGGCACCGTCATCGCCCGCCGCAACGGCTCCTGCCGCGAGACCTTCACGGTCCGCCGCGTTTCCTACGGCATCGGCGTTGAGCGCACGTTCCCCATCCACAGCCCGCGCGTGGACAGCATCACGGTCGTCCGTCGCGGCAAGGTCCGCCGCGCCAAGCTGTACTACCTGCGCGACCGCTTCGGCAAGGCCGCCAAGGTCAAGGACAGCTCCAAGTAAAACGGGAAGCAAAAAGGCCGCATCCGCTCCGGATGCGGCCTTTTTTGCCGCAAGCCTTGCGGAGAAGAATCGCTCGGTGTATAGTAGTAGGGAAAAATGACCATGGAGGAAAGCAGTTTGGATATACAGTGGTACCCCGGACACATGGCCAAGGCCCGGCGCATGCTCGCAGAGAGCGTCAAGCTCGTGGACGTGGTCATCGAAATGGTCGACGCGCGCGCGCCGGCCTCCACGCGCAACCCCGATTTTGACGACCTGTTCGGCGCAAAGCCGCGCGTGGTCGTGCTCAACAAGGCGGACCTTGCCGATCCGGAGGCGACGCGCGCCTGGATCCGCGCCTACCGCGCGCGCGGCTGGGACGCGATCTCCTTTTCCGCAAACGCCGGCAAGGGCGTGAAGGAGGCCGTGTCCCTGGTGGAGCGCGCGGCAAGGCCGGTCGTGGAGCGCATGAAGGCCAAGGGCGTGAACAAGACCGTGCGCGCCATGATCGTGGGCATCCCGAACGTGGGAAAGTCCACCTTCATCAACCGCCTGCGCGGCTCCGCGGCCGCCAAGGCCGGCAACCGCCCCGGCGTCACCCGCGGCAAGCAGTGGATCGTCGTGGGCCCGCACCTGGAGTTTTTGGACACCCCCGGCATGCTCTGGCCCAAGTTCGAGGACAAGGAGGCCGCGCGGCGCCTGGCGTTCCTCGGCTCCATCCGCGGGGAGATCATGGACAACGAGCGGCTGAGCGCCGAACTCCTGGAGTTTTTGCGCGACCGCGCGCCCGAGGGCGCCAAGGCGCGCCTGAAGATCGACATGGACGGGGAGAAGAGCGGGGAGCAGCTCCTGGAGGAGGCCTGCCGCCGCCGCGGCTGGCTCCTGCCCGGCGCGCGGCCGGACACCGAGCGCGCCTCGGCCCTGATCCTGGACGAGTTCCGCAGCGGCAAGATGGGCCGCCTGACGCTGGAGGCCCCGGTGCAAGCGCCCGAAGGGGAGGATGAAAATGGCAGGGAAACGGGAGACTAAGCAGGAGCGCCTCATGCGCGTGACCGAGCGCGAGCGGCCCCTCTGGCAGGCGGGCGCGCTCGTTGGCGGCGTGGACGAGGCCGGGCGCGGGCCGCTGGCCGGCCCGGTGGTGGCGGCCTGCGTCGTCATGCCGCCCGAGCCCCTGCTCCCGGACATCAACGACAGCAAGAAGGTCGCGGAGAAGAAGCGCGAGGCCCTCTGCGAGGAGATCCTGCGCTGCGCCGTCTCCGTGGGCGTGGGCGTGGCCTCGGTCGAGGAGATCGAGACCCTCAACATCAAGCAGGCCGCGCGCCTTGCCATGAAGCGCGCCATCGAGCTTGCAAAGCCGGCGCGCGTCTTCGTGGACGCGGAGCGCGGCCTGGACGTTTCCGTGCCGCAGGAGGGCATCGTCCACGGCGACGCGGTGAGCTATTCCATCGCCGCGGCCTCGATCGTGGCCAAGGTCACCCGAGACCGGATGATGCTGGAGCTGGACGCGCAGTACCCGCAGTACGGTTTTGCCCAGCACAAGGGATACGGAACCCAGGCCCACTACGAGGCCCTGCGCGCCTACGGCCCCTGCCCCGCGCACCGCAGGCTCTTCATCCGCTCGGCCTTTGCGCCGAAATGAGCGCCCACGGGGACCGCGGCGCCATGGGCGAGCGCGCCGCGCGGGCCTATTTAGAGGCAAAGGGCCTGCGCTTTGTCGGCGCAAACCTGCGCGTCGGGCGGGACGAGGTCGACCTGCTCATGCGCGAGGGCGAGACGCTGGTCTTTGTCGAGGTTAAGCTCCGCAAGGACCGGGACGACGCGCCCTTTGCCGTGGACGCGGCAAAACAGCGGCGCATTTCGCGCGCGGCCGTCGTTTATCTAGCGGAGCATGGCCTGTTGGGCCGGCCTGCGCGGTTTGACGTGGTTTCGGTCGGGTTCGACGGCGCGCGCCTGGACGTGCGCCACATCGAAAACGCCTTTCCGCTCGCGCGCGGAAGATATTTTGTATGACGAGGATGAAACCATGAGACGAAAGATCTGGATCTGCTGCCTGCTCCTGCTGCTGGCGCTGGCGCTGCCGCTCGGCGCGCAGGCTGCGGAAAACCTGGTGCAAAACGGCGACTTTTCCCAGTGGGACGAGAGCGGCCTGCCCGTGGGCTGGACCTATGCGGCCTGGACGCAGGACGAGACCGTCTCCACCTATTGGACGGAGGAAGTGGACGGAAACCGCTGCGTGCGCCTGCAAAACTTTTCGGAAAACGACGCGCGGCTGGAGCAGACGGTCGCCGTCCGGGGCAACACGACCTACCGGATCTCCGCGCGCATGAAGGCGGAGGGCGGCGACCCCGAGCGCACGGGCGGCAACCTCTCCGTCTCCGGGAGCCTTGCCGTGTCGCAGGACTATGCGGACACGGATGGGCAGTGGGTGCCGGTCGAATTGTATGGAAAGACCGGCTTCTTCCAGGGAGAGATCACCGTGGCCCTGCGCGTGGGCTTCTACGGCGAGGAAAACGTGGGCTCGGCCTGGTTTGACGACGTCGTGGTCGAGGCTGTGGACGAGGTGCCGGCGGGCGTGACGGTGCAGAGCCTGCAGGATGCGCCCGTGAGCGCCGCCTCGGACGAGACGGAGGGCGCGGACTGGATTCCGATGCAGACCTTCGTCGCGGCGGCGTTTGCGCTGCTGGTCTGCGCCTTTGTCTACCGCCTGCGCGGCGTGGAGATCGAAAAAGCGCGCGCGGGGCGCCTCTTTGGCGCGATCCTCGCGGCGGCGGGCGCGCTGCGCCTCTTCCTTGCGGCCGTGAACCCGGGCTACGAGGTGGACATCAACTGCTTTACGAGCTGGGGACAGACGCTCGCGCAGGTCGGGCCTGCGGACTTCTACGCGCAGGGCTTCTGCGACTATCCGCCCGGCTACCTCTACGTTCTGGGCCTGCAGGCGCTCGTGGCGAATCTGCTGGGCCTTACGGCGAACACCGCGCCGTACCTGGTGCTGCTCAAGCTCCCGGCCATTGCCTGCGACCTTGCGGCGGCGTACTTGCTCTACCGCATCGCGCTGCGCGCCGGCAAGCCCAAGTGGGCGCTGCTGGCGGGCGCGGCCTATGCCTGCATGCCCGCGGCGATTCTGGACAGCGCCATGTGGGGGCAGATGGACGCGGTGCTGGTCCTGCTGATCCTGCTGGTGGTGGACGCCTTCCTGCAGAAGAAGACGCTGCGCGCGGCGATCCTCTACGGCGTCGCGGTGGCGGTCAAGCCCCAGGCGCTGATGCTGGGCACGATCCCGCTCTTCGGCTATGCGCTGGAGATCCTGGAGGAACCCAGGCGCGGCGCAAAGCGGCTCCTTGCCGGCGTTGCGGCGTGCCTTGGCGTGATCGCGGCGATCTCGCTGCTCTTCCTCGTGCGCCAGGAGCCGGCCTTCCTCGTGGAGAAGTACCTCTCCACGCTCTCCTCCTACCCGTATGCCACGGTCAACGCCCTGAACTTCTTCTTTGCCGCGGGCGCGAACTGGGTGGACCAGGGCGCGGCGCTCCTGGGCCTGCCCTACGCGGTCTGGGGGACGGTCGGCCTGCTGGCCAGCGTCGTTGTGGGCCTCGTGTTCTTCTTCAAGAGCCGCGACCGGCGCGCCATTCCCCTCTGCGCGGCGCTGATCCTGGCGGGCGCGTTCTGCCTCGGCGTGCGCATGCACGAGCGGTACATGTTCCCGGCGCTCGCGCTGCTGCTGCTGGCGGCCGTGCTCTACGCGGACAGGCGGCTGTACGGGATCTTTGCGGGCTTTAGCGCGACAAACGCCGTGAACATCTACATCGTCCTGCAGAACGAGCACGTCCTTGCGGAAAACCAGGCGCTGGGCACGGTGGTCGCGGTGCTGAACCTCGCGCTGCTGGCCTGCCTGCTCCTCACCGCTGCGGACCTGTGCTTCGGCGGCAAGCGTCTCTCCACGGACGAGGACCTGCCGCCGTGCAAGCGCCAGGTCGTCGGGCCGCGCCTGCCGGACGCCGCGGGCACGGGGGAGCGGGCCTCCCTGCGCATGGGCCGCGTGGACTGGCTGCTCATGGGCGCGCTGACGCTCGTGTACGCGGTGCTGGCGTTCTACCAGCTCGGGGACATGACTGCGCCGCAGACGCTCTGGACGGGCGAAGCGGGCGACAGCGCGGTCCTCGACCTGGGACAGGAGCAGAGCCTGACGGAGTTCCGCTATTACGGGGAGATCCCCTACGGCGACTTCACGGTGGAGTTCAGCACAGACGGCGCGAACTGGTCCGGCGCGGTGGAGCAGAGCGTGGGCGTGCACGACATGTTCAAGTGGCACTCCGTGGCGCTGGAGGAGGACGCGCGCTATGTGCGCCTTACGGTGACCAAGGACGAGATCAAGCTCTTTGAGGTCGCGCTCTTTGGAGAGGATGGGACGATTCTGCCCATCGCCTCCTGCACGGCCGAGGCCCTCGCCGACGAGCAGTCCATCGTGCCGGCGGAGATCTCCTATAGGAACAGCATGTACTTTGACGAGGTCTACCACGGCCGCACCGCCTACGAGCAGCTCCACAACATGGAGTGGTACGAGAACACGCACCCGCCGCTGGGCAAGGTGTTCATCTCCTGGTCCATCGCGGCCTTTGGCATGACGCCGTTCGGCTGGCGCTTTGCGGGGACGCTTGCGGGCGTGCTCATGGTGCCGGCGATGTACCTGCTGTGCAAGACGCTGTTCCGCAGGCCCCTGTTCGCCTTCTTTGGGACGTTCCTGATGACGTTCGACTTCATGCACCTTGCGCAGACGCGCCTGGGCACGATCGATTCCTACCCGGTGCTCTTCATCATCCTGAGCTTTGCGTTCCTGCTGCGCTACGCGTACATGAGCTTCTACCACGACAAGCTCTGGAAGACCTTCGTGCCCCTGGCGCTGTCCGGGTTCTTCATGGGCCTTGGCATGGCGAGCAAGTGGATCGGCATCTACGCGGCCGCGGGCCTTGCGGTGCTGTTCTTCTGGATCTTCGGCACGCGGGTGAAGGAATATCTTGCGGCCAAGCGCGACCTTGCGGCGGGCAACCTTTCCGCCGAGCGGCGCGAAACCTGTGAGCACATCGTCGCGGTCTTTAAAGGCAAGGCGGTCAAGACCATCCTCGCCTGCGTGGTGTTCTTCGGGATCATCCCGCTGGCCATCTACATCGGCTCCTACTACCAGTTCCTGCGCATCGACGAGCCGCACCACGGCCTCAAGGAGGTCTGGAACTACCAGCTGCACATGTTCAACTACCACAAGGGCGTGTTCGACAGCCATCCCTTTGAGTCGCCGTGGTGGCAGTGGCCGCTGGACATCCGCAACATCTGGTACTACGTCTCCGACTCCATGCCGGTGGGGTGGGTCTCGTCCATCTCGGCCCTGGGCAGCCCGGCGGTGTGGTGGGCAGGCCTTGCGTGTCTGATCTGGGTGGCGGTGCGCGCGGTCCGGGGCTACGGCAAGCGCGACCCGCGCCTGTGGTGGCTGCTGATCGGGTTCTGCGCCAACTACCTGCCCTGGGTGCTCGTGCCGCGCGTGACGTTCGTGTACCACTACTTTGCGTCCGTGCCCTTCATCGTCCTGTGCACGGTGCTGTTCTTCGAGGACCTGTACGACAAGAAGCGGTGGGCAAAAACGGCCATGTTCGTCTTCATGGGCGTGGTGCTGGCGCTGTTCCTGCTGTTCTACCCGGTGCTCACGGGCGTGCCCATGACGGAGCTGCATGCGTCGCTCCTGAACTGGCTGCCCTCGTGGACGCTGTACTGAGAAGGGAGGCATGCATCGTGGAGAAGCTCAAGGCGCTCTTTGTGCAGGCCGTAAAGTTCGGCCTGGTGGGCGTGATCAACACCCTGGTGGACTACCTTTCCTATACGCTCCTGCTGTTCATCCCCTTCTTTGCGGAGAACTACGTTCTGGCGCAGATCATCGGCTACAGCCTGGGCCTGTGCAACAGCCTGGTGCTGAACAAGCGCTGGACCTTTGCCCAGCGGGAGCCGATGACGCGCCGCCAGCTCGCGTGCTTCCTGGCGGTGAACCTGGCGGCGCTGGCGGTCTCGACGGGAATCCTGGTGCTGACGCAGGAGCGGATGCAGATGAACCGCTACATCGGCAAGGCCATCTCGGTTGTGGGGTCCATGGCGGTCAACTTCGTGGGCAACAAGCTCCTGGTCTTCCGGGAGCAGCGCGGCTGAGCGCAGGAGAAAAGAGAGAGGGGGAAGGGAGATGCTATCGACCGTAACCAGCTGCGGCCGGCAGGGAATCGAGGGCTACCCCATGCGCGTGGAGGTGGACGTGCGCGACGGCCTGCCCATGGTGGACGTCGTGGGCCTGCCGGACGCGGCGGTGCGCGAGTCGCGCGAGCGCGTGCGCACCGCCCTGCGCAACAGCGGCTTTCCCTTCCCCGTGGCGCAGATCACGATCAACCTGGCCCCTGCGGACATCAAGAAGGAGGGGCCCTGGTACGACCTGCCCATCGCGCTGGGCATCCTCGCGGCCTCGGGCCGCATCCCGCAGGAGAGGCTCCGCGGGGCGCTGGCCCTTGGCACCCTGTCCCTGGACGGGTCCCTCGCGCCGGTGACGGGCGCGCTGCCCATGCTCCTTGCGGCGCGCCGGGCGGGGATCGAGCGGGCGCTCCTGCCCGCGCAGAACGCGCGGGAGTGCGCGTGCCTGAGCGGCATCGCGCTCTATCCCGTCGAGAGCCTGCGGCAGGCCGCGGCCTTCCTCTGCGGGGAGGCGGAGATCGCGCCGCTCACCCCGGTCCGGTACGCAGACCTCGCCGAGGACGTGCGGCCGGAGGTGGACCTGGCGTCCGTGCGCGGGCAGTACGCCGCGCGCAGGGCGCTGGAGATCGCGGCCAGCGGCGGGCACAACCTGCTGCTCATCGGCACGGCGGGCTCGGGCAAGACCATGCTCGCGCGCTGCCTGCCCGGCATCCTGCCGCGCATGACCGAGCAGGAGGCGCTGGAGACGACGGTCATCCACTCCGTATCCGGCGAGGTTTCCGGGGGACTGATGACGCGGCGGCCCTTCTCCGCGCCGCACCACACGACAAGCGCCGTGGCGCTCATCGGCGGCGGCCGCGCCGCGGCGCCGGGCGAGATCTCCAAGGCGCACAACGGCGTGCTGTTCCTGGACGAGCTGCCGGAGTTTCCGCGCGCGGTGCTCGAGGCCCTGCGCCAGCCCATGGAGGACGGCGTGGTGACCATCTCCCGCGTCAACGCGCGGTGCGTCTACCCGGCGCGGTTCCAGCTCGTCTGCGCGATGAACCCCTGCCCGTGCGGCAACTACGGCTCGCGCACGCGGACCTGCCGCTGCACGCCGCACGAGGTCCAGCGGTACCTGAGCCGCATCTCCGGCCCGCTGCTCGACCGCATCGACATGGTGGTGGAGATGGACGCCGTGGAGCCGGACGAGGTGTTCGGCCCTGCGTCCGCGCCCGCGGAGGACAGCGAGACCGTGCGCCGCCGCGTCGAGCGCGTGCGCGCGGCGCAGAACGCGCGCTATGCGGGCGCGGACTTCTTCTGCAACGCGCGCCTGCCCGCAAACCGCCTGGAGGAGATCTGCAACCCGACCAAGGACGCGCGGGACGCGCTCGCCCTGTGCATGCGGCGCCTGCAGCTCTCCATGCGCGGCTATGCGCGCGTGCTGCGCATTGCCCGCACCATCGCGGACATGGCCGGGGAGGCGCGCGTGCAGGCGGAGCACGTGGCCGAGGCGGCTTCCTATCGGGGGACGAACGAAAAATATTGGAAGTAGGGATGCACCATGACGAGGGCAGAGGGCGTTTGGATCTGGCTGAGCCGCGTGCGCGGCCTGGGCGCGGGAAGGGCGCGCCAGCTCGTGGAGTTCTTCGGGGGCGAGGAGGCGCTCCTCGCCGCGCAGGAGCCGGAGCTGCGCGAGGCCGTGGGGGAGGCGCTGGCCGCCAGCCTGCTCGAGGCGCGGCGGCAGGAGGAGATCAACGACCACGTCCGGGCCTGCCGCCGGGCGGGCGTGCGCATCCTGACGCCTGCAAGCCCCGCCTATCCGGAGGCGCTTCGCGACATCTACGACCCGCCCTGCGCGCTGTATGCCCGGGGCGACCTCGGACTGCTCCAGGGCGAGCGCCTGCTCACCCTTGTCGGCACGCGCCGGCACACGAGCTATGGCCGCAGGATCACGGAAAAGCTCGCCGCAGAGCTTGCGCGCGCGGGCCTTACCATCGTGTCGGGCCTTGCGGAGGGCTTGGACAGCGTGGCGCACCGCGCGGCGCTGGACGCGGGCGGAAAGACCATCGCCGTCCTTGCAAACGGCCTGGACGTCGCCTACCCCGCGGCGGTCGGCCCCCTGCAGGAGGAGATCGCGCGCAAGGGCCTGCTGGTGAGCGAATACCCCTTGGGCACGCGCGCGAGCCGGGCGACGCTCCTGCCGCGCAACCGGCTGCTGGCGGCGCTCTCCCGCGCGACGCTGGTGACGGAGGCCGGGCAAAGGTCCGGCACGCTGCTGGTGGCCGGCCTTGCCGTGGAATACGGCCGGGAGCTGATGACCGTGCCCGGCAACATCGATTCGCCCGCGAGCTATTCCACCAACCGCCTGATGCGCACGAGCGCGGAAACGGTGCTTTGCAGCCGCGATGTGCTCCAGGCGTTTGGGATGGCGGACGCGGAGGACGGGGAGGACGGGCCGCCCGCGGTGGGGCGGCAGGCCGTGCCGGCCGTGACCGAGGAGGAGGAACGGGTGCTACAGGCCCTGCGCCGGGAGCCGCTCTCCTTCGACGAGCTGATCGCGCGGACGCAGTTTTCCGCGGCAAAATTAAATTCGCTCTTGACAATGCTGGAATTGAAGGGAATAATAGACCAGTCGGCAGGTCGCACCTATGCGACAAAATCTTGATTTGCAATGGAGTTTACGGGGGTAGAGTATGGCAGCAGCCAGCAGCAAATATAAATTGGTCATCGTGGAGTCCCCTGCGAAGGCCAAGACCATCGGCAAGTTCCTGGGCAGGGGCTACAAGGTCGAGGCCTGCAACGGCCACGTCCGCGACCTGCCCAAGAGCCAGATTGGCGTGGACGTGGAGCACAATTTCGAGCCCCGCTACATCACCATTCGCGGCCGGGGCGAGATCTTGGAGAAAATCCGCAAGGAGGCCCGCGGCGCGTCCAAAGTGATCCTGGCGACCGACCCGGACCGCGAGGGCGAGGCCATCTCCTGGCACCTGGCCAATATTTTGAAGATCGACCCGGCTTCCGACTGCCGCGTGGAGTTCAACGAGATCACGGCCCAGGCCGTCAAGGCCGCGATGAAGAAGCCGCGGCCCATCAACCTGCAGCTCGTGGACGCGCAGCAGGCGCGCCGCGTGCTCGACCGCCTGGTCGGCTATAAGATCAGCCCGCTGCTCTGGGCCAAGGTCCGCAAGGGCCTGTCCGCCGGGCGCGTGCAGTCCGTCGCAACGCGCATGATCGTCGACCGCGAGGCCGAAATCGACGCCTTCGTGCCCCAGGAATACTGGACCATCACCGCCAAATTCACCGATGGAAACCAGAAATTCGTGGCCAAGTACGTGGGCAAGGGCGACGAAAAAACCGAGATCACCTCGGAGGCGCAGGCCAGGGAGGTCCGCGACTTCCTGCTCGGGCAGACCTATTCGGTCACCGCCGTAAAGAGCGGAGAGCGGCGCAAGAACCCGCCGCCGCCCTTCACCACCTCCAACCTGCAGCAGGAGGCGGTGCGCAAGCTCTCCTTCACGACGAAGAAGACCATGCAGATCGCCCAGATGCTCTACGAGGGCGTGGACATCGAGGGCGAGGGCAGCGTCGGCCTCATCTCCTACATCCGCACGGACTCCACGCGCCTTTCCGACGAGGCGCTCACCGCCGCGCGCGAGTACATTGCCGACAACTTCAGCCCGGAATACCTGCCCGAGACGCCCAACGTCTTTAAGGGCCGCAAGAACGCGCAGGACGCGCACGAGGCCATCCGCCCGACCCACGCCCTCTATTCCCCGGAAAAGGTCAAGGCGTCCCTCACGCGCGACCAGTACCGGCTCTATAAGCTCATCTACGACCGGTACCTCGCCTCCCAGATGACGCCCGCCGTCTACGAGACGCTGAACATCGAGCTTGCCGGCGGCGGCGCGCAGTTCCGCTTCGGCGGCATGAAGAAGAAGTTCGCGGGCTTCACCGTCCTCTACGAGGAGGGGCAGGACGAGCCCGCCGAGAAGGAGACCGCCCTGCCCAAGGTCGCCGTCGGCGACAGCGTCACCATGGCGGACCTTGCGCCGGAGCAGCACTTCACCCAGCCCCCGCCCCGCTACACAGAAGCCTCCCTCGTGCGCGCGATGGAGGAAAAGGGCATCGGCCGGCCCTCGACCTACGCGCCCACCATCACCACCATCCTCGCCCGCGGCTACGTCACGCGCGAAAACAAGGCCCTGGTCCCCACGGAGCTGGGGGTGCTGGTGACCGAGATGATGACCGAGAACTTCAAGTCCATCGTGGACATGCAGTTCACCGCCGACATGGAGGAGGAGCTGGACACGGTCGAGGAGGACGGCAAGGACTGGCACGAGGTCATCGAGAAGTTCTACGGCCCCTTCTCCGAGCAGCTCGAGGCCGCGGAGAAGAACATCGAGAAGGTCGAGGTCAAGGACGAGGTCTCGGACGTCCGCTGCGACAAGTGCGGCGCCATGATGGTCTACAAGATGGGGCGGTTCGGCAAGTTCCTGGCCTGCCCGAACTTCCCGGCCTGCCGCAACACCATGCCCATCGTCCGCGCGATCGACGCGCACTGCCCCAAGTGCGGCGGCGCGATCCTCGTGCGCAACACCAAGCGCGGGCGCGTGTTCTACGGCTGCGAGCGGTACCCGGAGTGCGACTTCACCTCCTGGGACATGCCCGTGGACGACCGCTGTCCGGTCTGCGGCAGTCCCATGGTGCTCAAGCGCGACCGGAAGAAGGACATCTCCTGGCACGTCTGCACAAACGAGAGCTGCAAGCACCGCGTGGAGGTGGAGACCCCCGCGCAGGACGAGGCGGAATAAAAAGCAAGAAAGGGGGCGTGACGGTTTGTCACCTCCCCTTTTTTGTAGGAGGGAACGGACATGACGGAATACGAACGGTTTTTGCGCCTGGGCGTGGACGGCGAGGCCATCGGCTTTGCGCCGGGCGAGGAGCAGGGCGGCTATTTCTGCACGCCGCTGGGCGCGCACGCGCTGGGCTGGGACGTGGAGGGCGTGCACTTTTGCCGCATAGACGGCATGGGCGAGACGGTCTTCTGCGTCAATCCCATGCCCCTTTGCGGGGAGAACGTCCGCCCGGTGGCGCGGAACTTCCGCGATTTCCTGCGCCTGATGCTGGCGACCGGCGGCGCGGCCGCCATCGCGGAGGCCGGGGACATGACGCGGGCGCAGTTTGCGGCGTTTGTGCAGTCCAAGACGGAGATGGAAAACCGCCTGCGCCCCGCGGTCCGGCAGGCGCTGGAGCGCATCGCCCAAGGGTTGGATCTTTCGCCCATGGACGACCCCTACGGCTACATCGAGGCGCTGCAGGCGGGATTCGACGCGGGCGCGCTCCGCTTTTCCGACGAATACTACGACGCAAAGGGCCTGGAGCGGCCGGAGCACGGAGAGAAACGAGGAGGAAGAGGATGAAGGTCAACGTCATCGGGGCGGGCCTTGCGGGCAGCGAGGCCGCATGGCAGCTCCTCAAGCGCGGGTGCGAGGTCGCGCTGTACGAGATGAAGCCGCAGAAGTTCACCCCTGCGCACCACATGCCCGGCTTTGCGGAGCTGGTCTGCTCCAACTCCCTGCGGTCGGACCGGCTCGAGAACGCGGTCGGCCTGCTCAAGGAGGAGATGCGGCGCGTGGGCTCGCTCATCATGGACTGCGCGGAGGCCGCGCGCGTGCCCGCGGGCGGCGCCATGGCCGTGGACCGGGAGAAGTTCAGCGCCGGCGTGACCGCGGCCCTGCGCAGCCACCCGCTCTGCACGGTCGTGGAGGGCGAGGTCACCGCCCTGCCCGAGGGGCCGACCATCATCGCCACCGGCCCCCTCACCAGCGACGCCTTTGCGCAGGCGATCGTCGCCCTCACCGGGCAGGAGGGGCTCTCCTTCTACGATGCCGCCGCGCCCATCGTCACCCTGGAATCCGTGGACATGGACAAGGCCTTCCGCGCCTCCCGCTATGGCCGGGGCGAGGACGACTACATCAACTGCCCCATGACCGAGGAGGAGTACAACGCCTTCTACGACGCGCTGATTGCGGCGGAGACCGCGCCGGTGCATGGCTTTGAGCAGGACAAGGTCTTTGAGGGCTGCATGCCCGTGGAGGTCATGGCGGCCCGCGGCCGGCAGACGCTCGCCTTCGGCCCGCTCAAGCCCGTGGGCCTCGTTGATCCGCGCACGGGCAAGATGCCCTACGCCGTGCTGCAGCTCCGCCAGGACGACGCGGCCGGCACGCTCTACAACCTCGTGGGCTTTCAGACGCGGCTCAAGTTCCCGGAGCAGCGGCGGGTCTTCGGCATGATCCCCGCCCTGGCGCACGCGGAGTACGCGCGCTACGGCGTCATGCACCGAAACACGTTCCTCAACTCCCCGACGCTGCTGGACGACCACTTCCGCTTCCGGGAGGGGCTCTACTTTGCCGGGCAGATGACGGGCGTGGAGGGCTACATCGAGTCCGCAGCCTCGGGCATGGTTGCGGGCCTCTCCCTGTTCCAGGACCTGAGCGGCCGGCCGCGCACGGACTGGACGGACGAGACGGTGCTCGGCGCCATGGGCCGCTACGTCGCGAGCGCGAACCGCAACTTCCAGCCCATGAACGCGACCTTCGGCCTGCTCGCGCCCCTTGCCGGGAAAAAGATCCGCGTCAAGAAGGAGCGGTATGCCGCCATCGCCGCGCGCTCCCTGCAGAGGATCGCCGAAATCGTGAACGAACTGTAAAGGTTGGCCGCGCTGCGCCGGCGCGCGCAACATTTCTCTTTTTCCGGCGTTGAAAATGTGATAGGCTATTGTCAGAAACGGGTACGGAGGACGAACTCTTATGGAAGAAAATCGAAGCGCATTCCGCGGCACGACCATCGTCGCGGTGCAAAAAGATGGGAAGACCGCCGTCGCGGGCGACGGCCAGGTGACCATGGGCGAGACCACGATCATGAAGCACGGCGCCAAGAAGGTCCGCCGCATTTACGAGGGGAAGGTCGTCGTGGGCTTTGCGGGCTCCGTTGCGGACGCCTTTGCCCTGAGCGAAAAGTTTGAGGCCTGCCTGGAGCAGTTTGCGGGCAACCTGCCCCGCGCCGCGGTGGAGCTGGCGCAGAACTGGCGCATGGACAAGGGCATGCGCCAGCTGCAGGCCATGCTCCTTGCCGCGGACAAGGACAACCTGCTCCTGATCTCGGGCACGGGCGAGGTCATCGCGCCGGACGACGGGGTGCTGGCCATCGGCTCGGGCGGAAATTACGCGCTCTCCGCCGCGCGCGCGCTCGCGCGCAACACGGACCTTGCGCCCAAGGAGATCGTCCGCAAGGCGATGGAGATCGCCTCGGAGATCTGCGTGTACACCAATGACCACATCACGGTCGAGGAGGTGTGAGAGAGATGAACACCATGACGCCAAGGCAAATCGTCGAGGAACTGGATAAGTACATCATCGGCCAGGACGAGGCCAAGCGCGCCGTCGCCATCGCGCTGCGCAACCGTTACCGCCGCTCCCGCCTGGACCCGGAGATCCGCGAGGACATCACCCCGAAGAACATCCTCATGGTCGGCCCCACGGGCGTGGGCAAGACGGAGATCGCGCGGCGCCTGGCCAAGCTCGTGGACGCGCCCCTGGTCAAGGTGGAGGCCACCAAGTTCACCGAGGTCGGCTATGTGGGCCGCGACGTGGACTCCATGGTGCGCGACCTGGTGGAGACCTCGCTGCGCCTGGTCAAGGAGCGCATGGGCAAGGACGTGGAGGCCGCCGCCGAGCAGAACGCCCAGGAGCGCATCCTGGACGCGCTCATCGCCAAGGAAAAGGGCGAAAAGAAGGCCGACCGCAACCCCATCGAGGCGCTGCTCGGCCCGGTGCGCAAGCCCGACGAGCCGCCCGAGGAGCGCGAGAGCCGCAGGCAGCGGCGCGAGCGCCTGCAGATGGACCTGCTCTGCGGCGCGCTGGAGGGCGAGATCATCGAGATCGAGGTCGAGGACAACGCCAGCAGCGAGACCCTGCCCGGCACGGACGTCTCCCTCAATGACATGCTCGGCGGCCTGATGCCCAAGAAGAAAAAGATCCGCAAGGTCTCCGTCATCGAGGCGCGCAAGATCCTCAAGGCGGAGGAGACCTCCAAGCTCATCGACATGGACAAGGCCGTCAGCGAAGCCATCTACAAGGCGGAGGAGGACGGCATCCTCTTCATCGACGAGATCGACAAGGTCGCTGGCCGCTCGCAGTCCGGCAGCCCGGACGTCTCCCGCGAGGGCGTGCAGCGCGACATCCTGCCCATCGTGGAGGGCTGCACGGTCAACACCAAGTACGGCCCGGTCAAGACCGACCACATGCTCTTCATCGCGGCCGGCGCCTTCCACGTGGCCAAGGTCACGGACCTCATCCCGGAGCTGCAGGGCCGCTTCCCCGTGCAGGTGAACCTGAAGCCCCTGACGGAAGAGGACTTCCGCAAGATCCTCACCCAGCCGGAGAACGCGCTCATCAAGCAGTACCAGGCGCTGCTGGGCGTGGACGACGTGAAGCTGGAGTTCACCGAGGACGCCCTTCGCGAGATGGCGCACATCGCCGTGGAGATGAACGACAGCCGCGAGAACATCGGCGCGCGCCGCCTGCACACCCTCATCGAGGAGCTGCTGGACGAGGTCTCCTTCTCCGCCGGGGAAAACGGTCCCGAGACCGTCACGATCGACGGCGCGTACGTGCGCGAGCACCTCTGCGCCGCCATGCAGCAGTTCGACGTGGCCAAGCACATCATTTAAGAGAGAATCGCCCCTGCGGGAAGCGCAGAAAGACGATTTTTTCAGTGTCCCGAGAAGAGAAAGCCGCCTGCCCGGACAGCGATCCGGAGCAGGCGGCTATGGCGTTTCTCTGTAAGTGGCTCAAGTTAAACTATGGGAAGCTGTCCGAGGAAGAAAGGAAGTGGCTGAAAAGAATTGCACAGAAGTTGGACTTGCGGAAAAATCCGAAACCGCAACGTGGACGGAAGAAAAATGCGATAAGCATGAATTTTTCGGAGAACATATATGAAAATATATAATGTAGGGAACAGAGTTATGAATACATATCTTTATCGGATGAAAGATGGGTATGTAATGATTGATACTGGATATGAAAATAATTATCAAAAGTGCACTTCATCTATGAAACGACAAGGAATTTCATGGGATGATGTCAAATATATTTTTCTAACACACGCTCATGATGACCACGCAGGCTTTTTGAAAGAAGTATTGGATAAACATTTAAATATTACTTGTATTATAAGCGATAAGGCGTTTCCGGTTTTAGCCAAAGGGCAAAATTCTTTCAATGGGGGATGCAGTAGCAGATTAGCTTTGTTCTTCTGTTTCATTATGAAAATATTGGGCAATGAAAAGCATATTTTTCCTGCAATAAATAAAACCTACGCAAATAGACTGATTAGCATAACAAAAGATAATATTACTGAAGTAGAAAGTGTATTGTCTGGGAAAATATTATTTACGCCGGGACATACGACAGACTCTATTTCTTTAAGGATGAAAAAATTGATATTCTGTGGAGATGCCGCTATGAACGGTGTGCCAAGTCTACACAGGATAACGATATGGATAGAAAATAAAAAAGAGTTTGAAAATTCATGGCAAGTATTATTGAACGAAAATGTAGAGTATATTTACCCGGCACATGGAAAACGATTTAAAAGTAGTGATTTGCATAAGTTTAGAGCCAAAATCAATAAGATTGAATTATATCCTTTGAAGTGATAATAATATCATAATTTCCCAACCTTTGGGATTGGTAGCGAAGCCAGCCGAGCCAGTCAACGACCATCTTTGTTGATGAGCAATCAAGGCGGGAAAGCCCTGAAATGGCTTCCCGCCCATTTCAATTTTGAGAGAAAAAACGCTCCAAAATCAGAAAGAGGGCGGCCAAGCACTTTGCGGGATTGGCCGCCCTGTCCACAAGGCAGAGCGCAGGACGAGGGACGGGGCCTTTCCTATACGCCCTGTCTGCGGAGGAAACGCCGCGCGCTACCGCTGCAGGCGGTGGCGGCACATGCCGGTCCTTCCGCAGGCGGGGCAGGTGAGCCGCCTGCGGGTGAAGGTGTGATAGCCCTTGACGTATTCGGACAGCGTGGGCACAAAGCGCGTTCCGCAGTGCGGGCAGACGTAATAGCCGGCGCGGAGTTCCAGCATCGCCGCGCCGAGCACGCCCGCGGCGGCGGTGACCAGGGCCAGCGCGATCACAGCCGCCCGCGCCCACGCCGGGATCGGCAGGAACCCCGCCAAAAGCGCCAGGGCGACCATCGCGACGATCGTCACGCTCCCCATCAGGATGGAGAGCGCCATCGTGCGCCGGTTCTCCTGCGCCTCCTGCATGAGCCGCAAAAGGTTTTCCTCCGCCTGTTCCCGATAGCGCGCCTCGGAGACCGTTTCGCCCGTGAGCAGGTCGTTGACCGTGATGTCCAGCACCTCGCACAGCGGCAGGAGGAGGGAGACCTCCGGAAGCCCCCTTCCGGTTTCCCATTTCGAAATCGTCTTGTCGCTGACGGAGAGCCGGTCCGCGACCTGGCGCTGCGTGAGGCCCTGGGCCTGCCGCCGCGCGGCGATGAAGCTGCCGATCTTGCTTTGATCCATGCGCACAACCTCCTTTCCCGCTCATTGTACGGCAGGAGCGGCCCGTTGTCCACCTACGCATCGCAGGGTGCGGACTCTGCGGAGCGTAGAGCGGCGCTTTTCGCCCCGGCGCGCGGGAGCCAATCAATCGTTAACTTGCGTAGGGAACCAAAAACGGGTATAATAAGAGAGATGGATTTCTGCTTGCGGCGCGCTGCGCATCTGGCGCGCACGGGAGAGAATCCGCACGGGGAGACCGCGCCAAGAGCGGGTTGACGCGGCACGTGCGGACGGCGTCCTGTGTGCGATGCGAGGAGAGCTTTTTGCCGCAGGTGCGGGATACAATCGAATAGCCGCCTTCGCCCCCTTTGCACGGGCAGGGACGGCGCGCGGAAGAATTCGCCCCGGCGGATTCGCCTGTTTCTCCTGCACTTCTTTTTTGCATGGGGGCGGGAGGAGTCTATCGCTTTTTCCCCAACGAGGTTGGGATCTGTCTGCGAAAAGATACGCAGCCAAACTCTTGAAGACAAAAGGAGGAATTTTTCGACGTGTCACCAAAAGGAAAATTGAAGATCATCCCCCTGGGCGGCGTGGAGGAGATCGGCAAGAACATCTACGTCATCGAATATGCGGACGATATTCTCGTCGTGGACTGCGGCTCCATCTTCCCCAAGGAGGACATGCTGGGCATTGACCTGGTCATCCCGGACGTGACGTATTTGCAGCGCAACCGGGACCGCATCCGCGGCATCCTCGTCACCCACGGCCACGAGGACCACATCGGCGCCATCCCCTACGTGGTCAAGCAGCTCGGGGGCGTCGTGCCCATCTACGGCACGCGGCTGACCCTCGCCCTCATCGAGCTCAAGCTCAAGGAACACCGCGCCATGCCCAACGTGGCCCTGCACACGGTCAAGCCCGGCTCCAGCGAGAAGATCGGCGCCTTTGACGTGGACTTTATCAAGATGAGCCACTCCATCGCGGGCGCGGTGGCCATGGCCATCAAGTGCTCGGTCGGCACGATCGTCGTCACCGGCGACTTCAAGGTGGACTATACGCCCGTGGACGGCGAGCGCATGGACTTCCAGAAGCTGGCGGAGCTCGGAAAGCGCGGGGTCCTGGCGCTGCTGATGGACTCCACAAACGTCGAGCGCGGCGGCTACACAATGAGCGAAAAGACCGTGGGCGAGACGTTCAACTCCTTCTTCCCCAAGGCGGAGGGGCGCATCATCATCGCCATGTTCGCCTCCAACGTCCACCGCATTCAGCAGGTGGTGGACTCGGCGCAGCACTACGGCCGGAAGGTCTGTCTGACCGGGCGCAGCATGATCAACGTCTCCACCGTCGCCATGCAGCTGGGCGAGCTGCGCATCCCCAGCGACGTCATGATCTCCATCGACGACCTGGACCGCTATCCGGACGAGGAGATCGTGGTCATCACCACGGGCTCGCAGGGAGAGCAGATGTCGGGCCTTACGCGCATGGCCTTCTCCGAGCACCGCAAGCTCGACATCAAGCCCTCGGACATGGTCATCATCTCGGCCAACCCCATCCCGGGAAATGAGCTGTCCGTCTCCCGCGTCATCGACCAGCTCCTGCGCAAGGGCGCAAACGTCATCTACGAGTCCCTGGCCGAGGTGCACGTTTCCGGCCACGCCTGCCAGGAGGAGCTCAAGCTCATGCACGCGCTGATCAAGCCGAAGTTCTTCATCCCCGTGCACGGCGAGTACCGCATGCTCTCCATGCACAAGCGCCTGGCCATGTCCATGGGCATGGCGGAGGACCACGTCATCATCCCGCGCCTGGGCGACGTCATCGAGGTCAGCCGCAACTCCTGCAAGGTGGCCGGGGCCGTGCCTGCGGGCGCGGTGCTGGTGGACGGCCTGGGCATCGGCGACGTGGGCAACGTCGTGCTGCGCGACCGGCGCCACCTCTCCCAGGACGGCCTGATGACCGTCGTCGTGGGCCTGTCCAAGGAGGAAAACAAGCTGGTCTCCGGCCCGGACATCGTCACCCGCGGCTTTGTCTACGTCCGCGAAAACGAGGAGCTCATGGTCCAGGCGCGCGAGGTGGTCAAAAAGTGCGTGCAGGCCAGCCTCAAGGAGAGCCGCACGCCGGACTGGGGCGCCATCAAGGGCCGCATCCGCGACGACCTGCGCGAGTTCCTCTACCAGAAGACCAAGCGCAGCCCCATGATCCTGCCCATCATTATGGAAGTCTGACACAGAAAGCGGGGGAGAGAGATGAACATCTACGACCGCGCGCACGAGCTTGCGCGAGCCCTCAAGGAAAGCCCGGAATACCAGGACTACCAGCGCGCAAAGGAAATCGCCATGGAGAACGAGACGCAGAAGGCGCTCATCGAGGAGTATAAAAAGCTCCAGTTCCAGCTGCAGATTTCCATGGCGGGCGGCGCTTCGCCCGACCCCGCGGAGCTGGAGCGCCTGCAGAAGATCGCCGGCGTCCTGCAGCTGAGCCACGAGGCGACGGAGTACCTGATGGCGGAGTTCCGCTTCCAGAAGCTGCTGGCCGACATCTACAAGATCCTGGGGGACGCGGCCGGCATCGACATGGACATGCTCCGCAGCTGAGCGCGCGTGAAACGGCGCGGCCCCGCCGCTCGTTATCACAAAAGAAAAAGATTTCAGGAGGAGAGAAGCCGTGGCAGATCCCCAGAGAGCGAGAGGCTGGAACATCGTCTGGCGCATCCTGCGCCCCTTTCTGATCTTTGCCTGCGCCTGCCTGTTGGTCGTGGGCATACTCGTCACGGCGTGGGATTTCCTGTACGAAAACTACATCATGCCCCCGGACCCCAACGACTCGACGCCGGTGGAATTCGTCGTCGAGCGCGGGTCCTCGGTCTCGACCATCGCCCGGGAGCTCAAAGAGGCGGACCTTGTGCGCAACAAGGGCGTCTTCCAGTACCTGAGCGAGTTCATCGGCACGGGGCACCAGCTCAAGGCCGGGACCTACACCCTCTCGCGGGACATGACCATCCCGGAGATCATCGACGTGCTCTCGGCCGGGGACGGCGGGACGGACGTGATGAACTTCACCATCGTCGAGGGCCTGACGGTCGAGGAGATCGGGCAGTCCCTGGTGGACCAGGGCGTGTTCGAATCCGCGGACCGGTTCCTGGAGATCTGCCGCACGGGCGAGGGCATCGCGGAGGACTATTCCTTCATCCAGGACGTGGTCGACGCCAACGACGAGGGCCGCGCCTATGTCCTGGAGGGATACCTCTATCCCGATACGTATGAGATCTACGTCGGCTCCTCGGAGGAGACGGTCATCGGCCGCATGCTGGACCGCATGAACGTCATCTACGGCGTGGCCTACCGCACGCGCGCCGAGGAGCTCGGCATGGACATGGACGAGGTCATCACCCTGGCCTCCATGATCGAGCGGGAGGGCAAGGCCGACTCCTTTGACAAGGTCTCCGCCGTCTTCCACAACCGACTGGACGCCGGCATGGCCCTGGGCTCGGACGTGACCGTGCAGTACGCGCTGGGCGTGCGCCGCCTGGTGCTGACGCAGGAGGAGCTCGCCGTCGACAGCGCCTACAACACCTACCAGCACACGGGCCTTCCCGTCGGGGCCATCTGCAACCCCGGCAACGCGGCCATCGAGGCGGCGCTCTATCCCGACAGCGACTATGTGGAGGAGGGATACCTCTACTTCGTCCTGACCGACCCGGAGACGGGCGAGTTGGCCTTCACCAAGACCCTGGAGGAGCACGACGCCATCGTCGAGGAGTATCGCCCGCTGTGGGAAGCCTACGACCAGGCGAGCGAACAGGGAACGAACGAGTGAACTGGAAAAGGGCGCGCGAACGCGCCCTTTTTTGCGCAATTCAAAAAAGGGGAGAATCGACGCATGAAGAAACCCGAGCTGCTCGCCCCCGCGGGCGCGCAGAGCCAGTTGATCGCCGCGGTGCGCTTTGGCGCGGACGCCGTGTACGTCGGCGGGCAGCGCTTCGGCCTGCGCGCCTACGCCGGAAACTTCGACGACGAGGCCCTGTGCCGCGCCACGGATTACGTCCACGCGCACGGCCGCAGAATCCACGTCACCCTCAACGCCTTCCTCTACAACGCCGACCTGGACGGCCTGGCGGACGCCGCGCGCGCCCTGGAGCGCATGGGCGCGGACGCGGCCATCGTCGCGGACCCCGCGGCCGTGGAGATCTGCCGCGAGGTCGCCCCGCGCCTGCCCCTGCACCTGTCCACGCAGGCCAACACCCTCAACTGGCGCACGGCCGCCTTCTGGCACCGCAACGGCATCCGGCGCGTGATCCTCGCCCGGGAGCTCAACCTGGAGGACGTGCGCGGCATCCGCCGGAACACGCCCGAGGACCTGGAGATCGAGGCCTTCGTCCACGGCGCGGTCTGCGCGTCCTACTCCGGGCGGTGCGTGCTGTCCAACTACCTCACGGGCCGCGACGCCAACCAGGGCCAGTGCGCCCAGACCTGCCGCTGGAAGTACGCGCTGGTCGAGGAGAAGCGCCCCGGCGAGTACCTGCCCGTGTTCGAGGACGCGCGCGGCACCTACTTCTACTCGGCAAACGATCTGTGCATGATCGCGCACCTGCGCGAGCTCTGGCAGGCGGGCGTCTGCTCCTTCAAGATCGAGGGCCGCATGAAGACCGACTATTACGTCGCAACGGTCGTGGGCGCGTACCGCCGCGCCATCGACGAGATGCTCGAGCATCCGGACGCGCCCTTTGACGAAGAGCTCCTGCACGAGGTCGGCAACGCCAGCCACCGCAAATTTGGCACGGGCTTTTACTTCACCCGGCGGCCCGCAGACCCGCCCGGCGCCGTGGAGTACGAGCGGAACGCGGACTACATTGCAAAGGTGCTGGAAGTCCGCCCGGACGGGCTCGCCCTCGTGGAACAGAAAAACAAATTTCTCGCGGGCGAAACCCTGCAGTGGATGTCCCCGCAGGGCAGCGTGGAGTTCCAGTGCCGCGACATGCGGGACGAGGAGGGCAACGCCCTGCAGAGCGCGCCGCACCCCAAGCAGCGCGTTTGGCTGCCGCTGCCCGCGGGCGCGCAGGCCGGCGACTTCCTCCGCCGGAGGATTCGCTGAACGCCCCTGCGCCACGTTGGAAAATATTTTTCTATATTTTCTTATCCTATGTTAATGCGCCTCCCAAAACGGTGATATATAATAAAAGTCTAACGGTCGTGTAACAGGAGGTGTGGCCATTGGTTGGCCGGGACTTCTACAGAGAGGCGCTGGAGATCGAGGAAGAGGAACTGTTGGACAAGATCCTCGCCATCACACATGAGCGGCACCTGAAGAAAAAGGAGGCCCTCATCCAGGCGGGGGAGACGCAAAATCAAATCGTCTTTTTGGTGTCGGGCATCCTGCGGGGGTTCTTTTTGGACGCGGAGGGAAGAGAGGTCACCGATTGCTTCGGCCTGGAGCCGGGCACGGCCGCCATGGGCGGGTTTGCATTCGGGAAGCCTTCGGCCATCACCATTGAGGCCCTGACGGAGGCGGAGGTCGTCTGGCTCCCGATGGCGGAGGTGCAGGAGCTGTTCGCGCGGTATCCGCAGCTAATGGCGGTCTACAACCGCTATCTGCTCAAGGCGCTCAACGTCCACTGGGAGCTGAAGACCATGATCGGCCAGGAGTCGGCCATGGTTCGGTATCACTGGTTCATGAAGACGTATCCCGGGCTGGTCGACCACGTGCGCGACAAGTACGTGGCTTCGTTCCTGGGCATGACGCCCGTGACGCTCAGCCGGCTGCGCCGCAAGCTGCGCGAGGGCGGGGACGAGGGCGAGCAGGGGGATGACGCCCCTTCGGAAACCCCTTGACGCCGTCGGGAACCGTCGCGCAAAAGGGACAAAATCTCCCTTTGACAGGACCGCAGCGATATGCTATAGTAGCCTTGTAATCGGAACGAGGAGGAGATTGTCCGCATGGACGGCGACGACGGGAACGACGACACCGCGCATATGTGCAGAAAAAGGGAATGAGGCGTATCTGTGCCGCAAAGGCGGCATGGATATGCCTTTTTGCGTTCCTCTCCTCCCCACCCATTCGCACGACGAAAGGAGAAAACGGAATTTTTTATGGATACCGGCACAATATGGACCCTGCTGCTCATGGCGGCGCTGCTGGCGCTGTCGGCGGGCTTTTCTGCGACGGAGGCGGCGTATTCCGGCCTGAGCCGCGCAGAGCTCAAGACCATGGAGGAGGGCGGAAACCGGCGCGCGGGCCTGGCGCTGCGCCTGGCGGACCGGCAGGAGCAGATCCTGGCCGCGGCGCTGGTGGGCAACGTGTTCACCAGCGTGGGCGCGGCCTCGCTCGGCGCGATGCTCGCCGTCCGGCACCTCGGGGACATTGGCGCGCTGGTGTCGACGCTTGTGGTCGGCACCGCGGTGATCCTGCTGTGCGCGGCAACGCCCAAGATCCGCGCGGCGGCGGACCCGGACCGGTTCGCCGTATCGCTCGCGCCCTTTGCCCGCGCGCTGACGATCCTCTTTGCGCCCGCCGCCTTCCTGCTCTCGCGCCTGCGCGGCGCGCTCGCCCCGAAGAGCCGGGAGGACGACCCCCACAAGGCCGCCCAGGATGAACTGCTGCTGCTCGTGGACGAGGCGGAGCAGGACGGCGGCCTGGCCAAGGAGGACGGCGAGCTCCTGCGCAGCGCCATCGAGTTTACGGACCTGTGCGCGGACGACATCCTCACCCACCGCACGGACCTGGAGGCCGTTCCCGACACCGCCACGAAGGAGGAGGTCGCGCGCGTGTTCTCCGAGAGCCGCTATTCGCGCATCCTGGTCTACTCCGGGGACATCGACAGCATCGTGGGCGTCATCCATCAGAAGGACTTCTACGTGGGGACCGGGGTCACGGACAAGGCCCTTGCCCAGATCATGACAAAGCCCCTGTTTGTCGCCAATTCCGCCAAGATCAGCGACCTGCTCAAACTCCTGCAGCGGCAGAAGGCGCACATCGCCGTCGTCACGGACGAATACGGCGGCACGCTCGGCATCGTCACCATGGAGGACATCCTCGAGGAGCTCGTGGGCGATATCTGGGACGAGCACGACGAGGTGGTCGAATCCATCCACAAGGTCGGGGAGGACGCCTACCAGGTCCTGGGCACGGCGGACCTGGAGGACCTGTTCGAGTTCCTCTGCATCCGCGACGAGGAGACCGAGAGCTCGACCGTCAGCGGCTGGGTCATGGAGCGGCTGGGCCGCGTTCCCCACAGCGGGGAGAGCTTCCGCTACGAGGGCTGGCTGCTCACCGCGGCAAAGGCCGACCCGCGCCGCGTCTGCGAGGTCGAGGTCCGCAGGCTGCCCGCCGAGCAGACGCTCGCCGTCTGACGACGCAAAAAACGCCCCCCCAAAGGGGTCGTTTTTTATGTTGCGCGGGCTCAATAGAGGGGAAGGTTTCCCGTCAGCTCGTCCGCGCGGTCCCGGGGCAGGGGCTCCAGCGCAAGGCAGGTGTAGGTCGCCTCGCCGTGGAACTCCGTCATGCCCGCGTCGCAGATCAGCGAGGAGAGCACGCCCGCCTCCTGCGCGCGGCGGTGGAGGTCGAGGAGCGCTTCCTCGGAGTCGACGTAGACGCAGATCTTGGCCTCGCCCTTTTCGAACCACTCGCTCAGCGGCGTGGCGGGCATGTCCCCGGGCTCGAGAAACGCGCCCGCCTCCCCGGCGCGGACCTGGCTGAGCCGGCCCTCCCGCGCCAGGGCGCGCAGCACGGCGTCCACGCAGGCGTGCCCGGCCTGCGCCGCGATCTTTCCCTTGCGCATTTTCAGATCCCTGCGCATGACGATCATTTGCTTGGATGCGTACACGGATGAACTCCTCCTGTGTGATTGGAATGGCTGCATGCGGCGGGCCGGAAGCGCCGGCCGTCTGCAAGAAAGTATACCAGAGATGCGGCCCTTGTGCAAAGAAAACGGCGGCGCGGAGATCGTCTCTCCGCGCCGCCCGCGCAGGCCCTGCGATTACTTTTCCAGGGTGCTGGAAGCAAAGCCGTATTCCACGCTGCCGAGGTCAAATTCCGCATACACGGCGTAGACGTAGCCGGGCTCCGCGGTGAGGGTCATCGCGTCGTCCTGCGCAGAGACGGCGACCTCCTCGCCCTCGCCCGCCGCGGCCAGGTCCTCCGTGCCCAGCAGGGAATCCGACCAGCGCACAACCTTCACAGAGGTCGGCGCCGAGGGGTAGAACTGCAGCGTAACTTCCGTGGCCTCGTCGAGGTTCAGCTCGAGCATGTCGTTCCACTGGAGCACGTGCGCGCCGCAGGCGATGGTAGAGGTGGCCTCCCCGTCCGCAGAGGGGACTGCGCCCTCCCAAGTGTAGGAGCCCATCGTCGCGTTGGCCGTGACGATTGCCTCCGGCACGCGGTACTGAAGCTGCAGGGAGGCGGGCTCCGACGCGTCGGGCTGCGCAAAATAGGCGTCCAGAATCTCCTGATAGGGGTCCGCGTCCTCGGGCGAGCCCTCGGCGACGACCTGGATCTTCGTCACGCCGGGATACTGGCCGGGGTAGGAGTTCAGCATGATGCCGTTGCCCGTGATCTCCACGACGTTGCCGCGCTCGATGTCCGCGGCGGTGATCTTCTCGCCGCCCAGGCCGTAGATCTCCTCCGGCAGGGTCACGGTGAAGGGAAGCTCGGAGTTCGCATCCACAAAGAGGATGCCGTCCTCGCCGTAGGGGATGGCGATGGCGCGGTTGACCGTGCCGGCCTGCTCGGTCGGTTCAGTCTGCTCGGTCTGGGCGCTGACCATGGGGCCGAAGGAGTCGAGAAGTTCCTGGTACTGCGCCGTGTCCTCCGCAGAGCCCTCCGACACGAGCTGCACCTTCGTCACGCTGTTGTACTGCGCGGGATAGGAGCGCGTCATCACGCCGTTGCCGTAGACGTCCACGATGTCGCCGGCGGAGAGGTCCGCCAGGGAGAGCGCCTCGCCGTCCAGGCCGAGGATCTCCGCAGAGAGGGGGGAGGTAAAGGGCATTTCCGTGTCCTGGGCAACCAGCAGCGCCTCTCCGTCCGAGAGGGAGAGGATCATGGCGCGCAGGGGGGCGTCCTCGTCCTGCGCAGGCGTCTGCGCGCCGGAGAGGGAGAGCGTCTCAGAATCGCCGGCCGCATCCGCCTGGCGGGCCTCCTGGTCCACGGGAGCGGTGGCCGAACAGCCGACCAGGGCAAAGACCAGCAGCGCGCAGAGCAGGAGCAAAACATTTTTTCTCATCTTGGGGTCAACCTCCTTGTGCGAAATCCTTCTTGGAGCGAGCGGAGGATCCGCTTGCAACCATGAGACGGAAAAAAGCCGCCGCGAGTTCCGCGGCGGCAGAGAAAAAAACGGTCAGTTTTTTGCGGGGTTGTCCACCGCGTAGAGGAGGTGGGGCATCTCCACGCCCCGGTAGTGCTTGACGAAGCGGTCCGCCACGGCCATGCCGTTGCGCTGGGCCACGCGCTGGGAGGCAACATTCGTATCGCGGATGACGGAATGGACGCGCGGCGCGCGCAGGACGGAGAAGGCCCAGTCCCGGCAGGCGCGGGCCGCCTCCGTGGCAAAGCCCTGGTGCCAGTGCGCGCGCAGAAAGAGATAGCCCACCTCCAGGACCGGCGCCTCGCCTCCGACGTCCTGCCAGGTCAGGCCGCATTGGCCGATCATCTCGCCCGTGTCCCGGCGCACCACGGCCCAGAGGCCGGCGCCCGTCTCCTCGTAGCGGCGGAGCTGGCGGTCCAGCCACGCGCGCACCTCCGCCTCAGAAAACGGTCCCTCATAGGCGGTCATCACCTGCGGGTCCTGCAAAATGGCGCGCAGGACGGGAAGGTCCGCCTCGCCCATCTCGCGCAGGAGCAGACGCTCGGTCTGCGGAAGCCCTGCGCCCTTGGGCAGGCCACGGCGGAGCCGGGCGAGGATGTCCACGTCCGCCGGGCAGAAGGGAAAGCCGTCGATCTGCGCAGGCAGAATCCAGCGGATGTCGTTGTGCTCGAGCTTTTTCGGCTCGCCGGATTCGATCGAGGCGCAAAACAGCGTCAGATGCACCTCGATGTCCGGATACGCGTGCGTGACCTCGAAGAACTTCGGGCCGACGCGGAGTTCGACGCCCAGCTCCTCCCGGCACTCGCGCGCAAGGGCCTGCTCCGGCGTCTCGTTAGGCTCCACCTTGCCGCCCACAAACTCCCACAGCAGGCCGCGCGCCTTGTGCGCCGGGCGCTGGCAGATCAGAAAGCGCTCGCCCCGCTCGATCAGGGCCGCGACGACTTCTACCACATGGGTCCCTTCTTTCCACAAAAATGTCTTTCGTAGTATACCGTGTTTTGGCGAAGCGCGCAAGAAAAAGTGCCGCCAAAGTCTTTCCAAGCGGGGAGGGCGCATATCTATAGGGAGAATCTGCTGCGCTGGAGGGGAGCCCTATGTTGGAGTTGCTGTGGATCGCATTGTCGGAATGCTATTTCTTTCTGTCCTACATGTCGGGAAGGAACGCCTTTCCGCAGAAGCTGACGCCGGAGCAGGAGCGGGACTGCCTGGACAGAATGCTGCGCGGCGACGAGGACGCGCGCTCCACGCTCATCGAGCACAACCTGCGCCTGGTCGCCCACGTCGCCAAGAAGTACCAGAGCACCGGGATGGAGAGCGACGACCTCATCTCCATCGGGACGGTGGGGCTGATCAAGGCAGTCAAGACCTTTTCCCCTGTGAGCGGAACGTCCCTGGCCACCTACGCCGCAAGGTGCATAGAAAATGAGATCCTCATGGTCATCCGCGCGGGGAAGAAGCAGCGCCGGGAGGTCTCCCTGCAGGAGCCGGTGGGCACGGACAAGGAGGGAAACGAGATCTCCCTGCTCGAGATCCTGGGCACGGACCGCGGGGAGGTGGAGGAGGAGGTCGAGCGCCGGATGAGCGCGGCGCGCCTGCGCCGCCTCATCGAGACGACGCTCACCCCGCGCGAGCGCATCGTGCTGGAGATGCGCTACGGCCTCGGCGGAAGCGGCCCGTACGCGCAGCGCGAGGTCGCGACGGTCCTGGGCATCTCGCGCTCCTACGTTTCCCGCATCGAAAAGCACGCGGTGGAGAAGATGGCCCGCGCGTACATGCAGTCGTGATCGGTCAGAAAAGGCCGGTCTGCCCCGTGCGGTAGGAGGGGGCGGGCGCTTCGCGCACCACATCCACAGCCGGGTCCACGCGGCCGAGGAGCAGGGGCGAGTCCGGGTCGTGCAGGGCGGTCTGGCGGTCGACCGCGCGGCCGTGGTTCGCGTAGCAGTAGGCGCAGCCGTGCAGGCAGGAGTCGTAGGCGCCGATGTCCACGCTCGCGGCGCAGCCGCAGGCCGGGCGCTGGCTGCGGTCCCGGGGAACCCGCAGCGCCTCGCCCGTGAGGCGCGCAAAGCGCGCGGGGTCGACGCAGTGCGCGCGCTCGACGCCGAGGGCGGACAGGTCCGCCGCCTCGGCGCAGGCTTGCACGGACATGCCGTGCGCCCGCGCGATGGGGACGAGGCGGCGCAGCAGCGCCTGCGCGGACTCGGGCGCGGGGCGGTACAGGCCCAGGTCGCGCTCTGCGCGGGCCGTGCAGCGGTAGGAGTCCAGGAAGCTCACGATGCACGCATCCGTGCACCCCTCCAGCTGCGCCGCGAGGTCCGCAAAGCGCGCGACATGCGTTTCCAGGGAATAGGCGGCGCTGAACAGGATGGGGTCGTACCGCCAGACGAGGCGCGCGGGGCCGAGCCGCGCGGCGAGTTCGCGGAAGGCGGCGAGGATCTCCGGCTTGGGCGGAAGGCCGGGCTCCAGGTCCCGGCCGTAGGCCGTGACCGTGCACTGAATATAGAAGGGAATGCGCGCAAGCGCCGGCGGGAGCTGCAGGAGGGGGATCGGGTTTTTCGTCCACAGGACCATGCCGTCCACGGCCTCCGGGCGCAGATCCACGCGGGAGATGCTGTGCGGGTTGTGCGGGTTGCGCACGAGGCAGAAGCCCTCCTGCAGCCGGCGGTTCAGCCAGGGGAGGTAGAGGGCGGGGATGTCCGTCCTGCGGCTGGCGCTGACGATCATTGCGCGCCCACCTCCTCAACGACCCGCAACTCCTCCCGGGCGATGGCGAGAAAGCGGCGCACCACGGGATAGGAGCTGTTCTTCAAATAGGCACCGAACGGGATGAGCGGGAAGCCCCGCAGCGGGATGCAGCGCAGGCCCGGCTCCTCCAGCGTGGGGAGATAGGGGAAGACGGAAAACCCCAGCCCCGCCTTGATCATCGCGATGCAGCCGTCGTAGCCCTCGGAGACGTAGACCTCGGCCGCCGGCCGTCCTGCGGCGGCCCGGAAGTGCAGGTGCAGCAGGGCGTCCGGCTCGCGGTAGGGGCCGCAGAGAATCATGCTGCCGGTCAGGTCCTCCTCCTCCACCCACTCGCGCTCGGCGAGCGGGTGGTTTTCGTCGCAGAGGCAGACCACCGGGCACCGGCAGAGCTCCTCGTAGAGGCCGGAGAAGGACGCGGGGTGCTGCTCGTTATAAAAGCCGAGCAGCGCGTGCAGCGTCTCGTTTTCCAGCAGGCCCTGCAGCGCGTGCGCGGGCGCGATGCGCAGGTTCGGCCGCAGCGTCGGAAACTCCTCGTGCAGCCGGCGGAGCATGGAGGGGACGAGGTCCAGCTCGTGGTGGTTGTGGCAGCCCAGGCCGAGGAAGACCGCGTTCTGCGCCTGCGGCTCGTTGAGCCGCGTGCGCGCGGATTTTGCGATGCGCAGGATCGCGGAAGCGTCGCCGATGAACTGCATCCCCGCGCGCGTGAGGGCCACGCTCTTGCTCGTGCGCGTGAAGAGCTGCACGCCGAGCTCCTCCTCCAGGGAGCGGATCTGGTGGCTGACCGCCGGCTGCGTCAGCGCCACGCTCTCGGCGGCCTTGGAGAAGTTCAGGTTCTGCGCCACGGCCAGGAAGCACTCCAGCTGCGTTGTGTTCATGCAATCGCTCCTTTTGTTAGAAAAGAATTAAAAAGTGAATTAATTGTTAACGATAAAAGTTCTTTATCAACTATAACAGAAATCGATTTCACTTTCAAGCCAAATTGTTGTAGGATAATGGAGGTCAACGGTTCGGAGGCTAACAGTAAGGAAGCGAGGTGAGAAGCATGGAAATGACAGCCGGCGACATTCTGCGGAACACAAAGAAGATCAACATCGCCCTTGACACCTATCTGAACGAGCGCCTGGCGTCCACGGATCTCACGGCGGCGCAGGGAAATGTGCTGTTCTTCATTCTGGAGCATTCCGGCGTGCATTCCACGCGCATCCACAAGCAGCTGGGGATTTCCCGGGGCACGGTTTCGGGCCTCATCAAGAAGCTGCGGGAAAAGGGCTACGTCAGCTTCTCCAGCTGTGATACGGACGACAGGCAGAAGCCCATCCTGGTCACGGAGAAGGCCGACGCCCTGCGGGAGGCGCTGAGCGGTTGGCAGCGGGAGCTGGAGGAGATGGTCTTCCGCGACTTTACTCCGGAGGAGCGGGCGGCCCTGGGGCGCCTGCAGGAGAAGATGCTGCGCAACATCTCTCCGGCGATTGCGCGCGTAAAAAAAGAAAGAGAAAAGGAGGGACCCACCCATGAAGTCCATTTTGGCGCAGGTCAAGCAGTATAAAAGGGACTCCATCCTCACCCCCATCTTCACCGCTTTGGAGGTGCTCATGGAGGTGCTGCTGCCCTATGCCACCGCATTGATCATCGACCAGGGCATCCAGCAGAGCGACTTTAACAAGGTCCTGCTCTACGGCGGGCTGATGCTGGTGATGGCGAGCCTCAGCCTGACATTCGGCGCGCTGGCCGGCAAATACGGCGCGAGCGCCTCGTCCGGCCTTGCATGCAACCTTCGCCAGGCGATTTACGACAACATCCAGCGGTTTTCCTTCTCGAACATCGACAAGTTCAGCACGGCGGGCCTCATCACCCGCATGACCACGGACGTCACCAACGTGCAGAACGCGTACCAGATGTGCCTGCGCATCGCGGTGCGCGCGCCGCTGATGCTGGTCAGCTCGATGGTGATGAGCTTCATCATCAGCCCGCGCCTGAGCTCCATGTTCCTGATTGCGATCTTTTTCCTGGCGGTCGTGCTGGGCCTGATCATGATCTTTGCCACCAAGGTGTTCAACGTCATGTTCAAGAAGTACGACGCGCTCAACGCCTCCATCCAGGAGAACGTCTCGGCCATCCGCGTCGTCAAGGCCTACGTCCGCGAGGAACACGAGGACGAGAAGTTCAAGAAGGCCTCCGGCGACATTTACAACCTCTCGGTCAAGGCGGAGAGCCTGCTGGCCTTCAACGGCCCGGTCATGATGCTGGTCATCTACTCCTGCATCATCCTCATCGCCTGGGTGGGCGCGCAGCTCATCGTGGGCGGCGAGATGTCCACGGGCAACCTGACTTCGCTGTTCAGCTACGTCATGTCCATCATGATGTCGCTGATGATGCTGTCCATGATCATCGTCATGATCACCATGAGCCTGGCCAGCATCCGCCGCATCTCCGAAGTTCTGGACGAGAAGAGCGACCTGCACAACCCCGAAAACCCCATCGAGGTCGTGGAGAACGGCAGCATCGACTTTGACAATGTTGACTTTGCTTACAAGCACGGAAGCGGCAACAACACGCTCAGCGACATCAACCTGCACATCCGCTCGGGCGAGACCGTCGGCATCATCGGCGGCACGGGAAGCGGCAAGACGAGCCTGGTCAACCTCATCTCCCGCCTGTACGACGTCAGCTCCGGGTCCGTGCGCGTGGGCGGACACGACGTGCGCGAGTACGATATGGAAGCCCTGCGCAACCAGGTCTCCGTGGTGCTGCAGAAGAACGTCCTGTTCTCCGGCACGATCCTGGATAATCTGCGCTGGGGCGATGAGAACGCCACGGAGGAGGAGTGTGTCGCGGCCTGCCGCGCGGCCTGCGCGGACGAGTTCATCGAGCGCTTCCCGGATAAGTACAACACCTGGATTGAGCAGGGCGGCACCAACGTCTCCGGCGGACAGAAGCAGCGCCTGTGCATCGCCCGCGCGCTGCTGAAAAAGCCCAAGATCCTGATCCTGGACGACTCCACCAGCGCCGTGGATACCGCGACCGACGCCAAGATCCGCAAGGCGTTCGCCGAGAGCATTCCCGGCACGACCAAGATCATCATCGCCCAGCGCATCTCCAGCGTGCAGGACGCGGATCGAATCCTGGTGCTGGACAATGGCCGTATCAATGCCTTCGATACGCACGAGAATCTGCTCGCCAACAATGAAATCTACCGCGAGATCTATGAGTCGCAGATCAAGGGCGGCGGCGACTTTGACAACACCGGAAGGGAGGGTGCGTAATCATGCAGAGAGCACGCAGCAAGGACGGCAAGCGCGTCTCCACCAAGGAAGTCATCGCCACGATGAAGCGCCTGCTGGGGTACATGCTGAAGTACTACAAAGTCCACCTCATCATCGTTGCCGTTTGTATTGTGGTCTCCACTTTTACGACGGTGGGGGGCACGCTGTTCACCCAGTCCCTTGTGGATGACTACATTCTGCCCATGGTTTCGAGTCAGAGCCCGGACTTCGGTCCCATGGCCGGGGCGCTGGTCCGGCTGGGCGTCCTGTTCGGCATCGGCATCGTGTGCAACTACGCCTACAACCGCATCATGGTCAACGTCACCCAGGGCACAATGAAGCGGCTCCGCGACGCGCTCTTCAAGCACATGGAGACCCTGCCCATCAAGTACTTTGACACCCATGCGCACGGCGACATCATGTCCGTCTACACCAACGACATCGACACCCTGCGCCAGCTCATCAGCCAGAGCATTCCGCAGATGTTCAACTCCGTGGTCAACCTGATCTTCACCTTTGTCTCCATGATCATCCTGGACATTCCGCTGACGGTCGTCACGGTCCTCATGGCCGGCGTCATGCTCTTTGTCTCGGGCAAGATCTCCGCCAATTCGGGCAAGTATTACGTCCGCCAGCAGGTCGACCTCGGCGTGGTCAACGGCTTCATCGAGGAGATGCTCGAGGGCCAGAAGGTCGTCAAGGTCTTCTGTCATGAGGAGCAGGCGAAGGAGGACTTCCGCAAGCGCAACGACGAGCTGCGCGACAGCGCGGACAAGGCCAACCGCTACGCCAACCTCATGATGCCCGTCAACGCCAACATCGGCAACCTGAGCTATGTGCTCTGCGCCGTCGTGGGCGCGCTGCTGGTGCTCGCCGGCTTCCCGGGGATGACGATCGGCACCATCGTGGCCTTCGTCTCCCTGAACAAGGGCTTTAACCAGCCCATCATCCAGATCAGCCAGCAGACGAACTTCGTCGTCATGGGCTCCGCGGGCGCAAAGCGCGTCTTTGCCATGATGGATGAGGAACCGGAGAAGGACAACGGCTATGTCGAGTTCGTCAACGCCAAGGAGCTGCCCGACGGCAGCCTGACCGAGTGTGAGGAGCGCACGGGCGTCTGGGCCTGGAAGCATCCCCACAAGGCGGACGGCACCGTGACCTATACGCGCCTGGAGGGCGGCGTGGTCTTTGACGGCGTGGACTTTGGCTACGACGACAGCAAGATCGTCCTGCACGACATCAAGCTCTACGCGACCCCGGGCCAGAAGATCGCCTTTGTCGGCTCCACCGGCGCGGGCAAGACGACCATCACCAACCTCATCAACCGCTTCTACGACATCCAGGACGGCAAGATCCGCTACGACGGCATCAACATCACCAAGATCAAAAAGCCGGCCCTGCGCGCGTCCATGGGCATCGTCCTGCAGGATACGCACCTGTTCACCGGCACCGTCATGGACAACATCCGCTACGGCAAGCTGACCGCCACGGACGAGGAGTGCATCGCCGCGGCGAAGCTGGCCAATGCGGACGGCTTCATCCGCCGCCTGCCCAACGGCTACGACACGGTCCTCACCGGCGACGGCAGCAACCTCTCCCAGGGCCAGCGGCAGCTGCTGGCCATCGCCCGCGCGGCCGTGGGCGACCCGCCCGTCCTCATCCTGGACGAGGCGACCTCCTCCATCGACACCCGCACCGAGACCCTTGTGCAGGCCGGCATGGACGCCCTGATGAAGGGCCGCACGACCTTCGTCATCGCGCACCGCCTCTCCACCGTGCGCAACGCGGACTGCATCATGGTTCTGGAGCAGGGCCGCATCATCGAGCGCGGCACGCACGACGAGCTGATCGAAAAGAAGGGCAAGTACTACCAGCTCTACACCGGCAACTTCGCCGAGGAGACGGCCTGACGCCCTTGCGCACAAAGAACGAGGCGCATCGGGGAGCGGTTTTCCGCTCCTCGATGCGCCTTTCGTCTAGCGGGCGAGGGAGAACTCCTCCTGCAGGGCGCGGAAGCGCGCGACCTCTTCCTCCAGGAGAAAGAGCGTGGGGTTGTACAGCCCGTGCTGCAGCACGTCCGCGTCCAGGAGCACCTCGGCAAAGGCTGTGTGGACCTGCGCCTTTTCGCTGTGGCAGGCGATGGCGGCGCAGACCTGTTCGATCTCTTCCGCGGAGAAGAGGGCGAGCCGGCGCAGCAGCGTGCGCGCCAGGGCGGCGCTGCGCGCGGCGTGGTCCGGCGTGTAGGCGTCCGCGTAGGTGGACAGGTCGTGCAGCATGCCCGCAATCGCGGCAAGCTCCGCGTCCTCGCCGCGGCGCAGCGCGATCAGGGCGCAGGCCTGCGCGACGCCGTAGAGGTGGACCGCGCCGTCCCGCACCTGCAGGGGATCGGGGCAGTTCAGCAGGATGGCGTCCACGGCCTCGCGCACGGCCTCCAGGCGGTTTTCGGCAAGCTGGGTTGTGGGCAGAACGGGCGAGGCGCAGAAGGCAGAGTCTTGGGGTTCTTTTGCATGCAATAGCGCGGTTTGCGAGCGATTCATGTGCAGTTCCTCCTCAAGGAAGGGATGGCGGGCAAAACTCCGTCGAAACGTGGATTTTGCCCGGATGGATTGGCGGAAAAGGGCAGGCTGCCCTGCAAAATGGGCAAAGCGCGGGAACGGGCCCGACCGTCTTTCCGTTTGGATAAAGGGGATTCTTTTCTCAGTATACGAAAGAGTCTGCCCTTCGTCAAGTGCGCAGGCGGGAACGGCGAAGATTTTTTGCGCGCTCCCCTTTGTCAGGCGCGCCGCTTTGCTTTATACTTGTAGGAAACGGGAACGGAGGACGTGAGGGAAATGAATGCTTCGGCATATGAACTGCTCGCCAGCATTGCGCGGTACTGGTTTCTGGGCCTGGCCGTGCTGATCGCGGTGCGCCTGATCCTCGCCGTCGTGCGGGAGATGCGCATCGAGTGGCGCGTGCAGCGCGAGATCTCCGAGGCGGGCACGAGCATCAACGCGACCCTGGTCCTGCTCTCGGACGAGGACAGGCGCATGCGCCGCGGCAAGCTCTACGCGGTGGAGGGGGAGACGACGGTGGGCCGCTCGCACAACTGCGACGTGCGCATCGGCAGCCCGTCCCTCAAGGGCACGCACTGCATCCTCAACATGGAGGCGGACGGCATGAACGTCGTGCCCGTGGGCGACGCCTTTGTGGTGGTGGACGGCGAGGTCGTGGGCCGGCGCGCGCTCGCGCAGGACGGCTCCACAATTCAAATGGGCGGGCTGGTGTTCCGTCTGCGTCTGGAGGAAGGAAATGCGCTCTAAGGAATTGAAGCGGCCGGAGACCGACTGGGTCCTGCTGGCCATGACGCTGTTTGAGGCGACGGCCTTTATCCTGCTCGCCTTTCGGGATGGGTTTGACTTTGTGCCGCTGATCCTGGCGGTTTCCGTGCCCCTGCTGCTGGTGGCGCAGGTGCTGCTGCTGGGCAGGGCCTATCCGCACATGGACAGCTACATCCTCATCATCGTCAACTTTCTCTGCGGGGTGGGGCTCATCATGCTCTACCGCCTGGACGCGGGCCGCGCCCTGCGGCAGCTCCTGTTCTACGGCGTGGGCGTGATGGCGATGATGGGGATGACCTTCCTCGTGGCGCGCTACCGCGGCTGGCGGAAGCTGCGCCTGCTCATCATGCTGGCCTCGGTGGCCATGCTCGGCCTGACGCTCCTCATCGGCGAGGAGAACGGCGGCGCCAAGAACTGGATCGACCTGGGGTTCCTCTCGATCCAGCCCTCGGAGTTCGTCAAGGTCGCCCTCGTGCTCTGCCTGGCCATGGACCTGAGCGAGCGGCGGACCGTGCGCCAGCTCGTGCCCGTGGGCCTGTTTGCGGTCGCGTGCGTGGGGCTGATCGTGCTGCAAAAGGACCTCGGCGCGGTGCTGATCTGCTTTTTGACCTGCCTTACGGTCTATTACGTGGCGACGAGCAACTGGATGCTGGCGCTGGCGGGCCTCGTGTGCGCGGCGGCGGGCTCCACCGTGCTCTACCACCTCTTTGACCACGTGCGCACGCGCGTGGCCATCTGGCAGAATCCCTGGGACTCGCCCCAGGGCAGCGGCTATCAGATCATTCAATCGCTGATCTCCATCGCCTCCGGGGGTCTTACGGGCATGGGCCTTGGCCTGGGCAGCCCGGACATCGTGCCCGTGGCCGAGAGCGACTTCATCTTCTCCGCCATCTGCGAGGAGTTCGGCATCCTCGTCGGGCTCATCCTGATCCTGCTGTACGTGATCCTGTTTGCGCGCGGGCTGCTGCTGGCCATGCGGGCCCGCAGCTCCTTCCACGCGCTGCTGGCGGTGGGGGTGGTGACGTCCCTGGCCCTGCAGACGTTCATGATCGTCGGCGGCGTCATCAAGATGATCCCGCTCACGGGCGTGACGCTGCCCTTTGTCAGCTACGGCGGCTCCTCGATGCTCTCGAGCATGCTGATGCTGGGGATTTTGCAGGGCGTCTCCATCTCGGTCGGAGAGCAGGATGAGAGCCAGTGGCGCATGGCGCGCCGGCGGGAGGAGGTGCCGGAACTTTGAAACAGATGAAGAAAAACGCCCGCGCCGTGCTCTGCGCGCTGCTGGCGCTGTTCACGGTCCTGAGCGGCTACTTCTTCTACGCGGTCTACGCCAACGGCAACCGCTGGTTCACCACCCCCTACAACACGCGCCTGCGCGCCGCGCGCGGCAGCGTCATCGCCGGCGACATCCTCGACCGCAACGGCACTGTGCTCGTCACCAGCAGCGCGGACGGCTCGCGCGAGTACCCGACGGACCGGGATACGCGAAAGGCGCTCTCCCACGTGCTGGGCGACGTCGAGGGGAACGTGCCGACGGGCGCGGAGACCTTCCTTGCGGCGGACCTGCTGGGGTTCAACGCGAGCCTTGCCGACCGCGCGACGCAGATCTTCGCGGAAAAGCGCCGCGGCTCGGACGTGCAGCTGACCATCGACGCGGACCTGCAGACCTACATCGCCGAGCAGTTCCCCGAGGACTACAACGGCGCGGTGGCCCTGCTCAACTACAAGACCGGCGAGGTCCTTGCGCTCTACTCCAAGCCCGAATACGACGCCAAGCACCCGGAGGACTACGAGGACGCCGAGGACCAGACCGGCGTCCTGCTCAACCGCGCCACGCAGGGGCGCTATGCGCCCGGCTCCGTCTTTAAGATCGTGACCCTGGCCTGCGCGCTGGAGAACCTGCCCGGGGTGCAGGACCGCGTCTTCACCTGCGAGGGCACCTATGCCGTGACGGAGGAGATGGACCTGATCGACACCGACGGCGAGGGGCACGGCACCCTCACCCTGGAGGAGGGCTTTACCAAGTCCTGCAACATCGTCTTCGGCCAGCTCGCGCTGGAGCTCGGGGAGGAGAAGCTCCGCGCCACGGCCGAGCGCATGGGCTTTAACGGCAACTTCCTCTTCGAGGACCTGATCGTCTACGAGTCGATCTTCCCCAAGGCGATCGAGGACGAGGGCGAGCTGGCCTGGACGGGCGTGGGCCAGGGCAACCTCATGGCCGTGCCCATGCACCTGGCGATGATCGCCGGGGCCGTGGGCAACGGCGGCACGATGGTCGAGCCGCAGCTCGTCCTCTCCGTGCGCGGCGCGGCCGGCGGCGTGCACAGCCGCCTGAGCACGCGCACCGCCCTGCAGTGCATGAGCGCCTCCACCGCCGGGATCATCGAATCGTACATGATCGAGACGGTGGAGAGCGGCACCGCCACCCGCGCCGCCGTGGACGGCCACACCATCGCGGGCAAGACCGGCACCGCGCAGGTCAATTCCTCCGGCGGCCGGTACAGCCCCCACTCCTGGTACGTGGGCTACTGCGCGGAGGAGGAGACGCCCTACGCCATCGCCGTGGTCGTGGAAAACGGCGGCTCCGGCGGCTCTGCGGCGGCGCGGCTGGCCGGCCGGGTCATGGAGCGCGCGATCGAGACCGTGCAGCCCGCGGGCCGCTGAAGGCGCGGCGCAATTTGCCTTTGAAAGCGCGGGCGGAATGGAGTACAATAGAGGGAACCAAAGCCAATGCGACAGGAGGAACGGGCCATGCAGGTATCCCAGGTCAAACCCCTAGCGGACGCCTTCCGCGAGAACATCGAGACGGTCATCGTGGGCAAGAGAGAGGTCATCGACATCGTCCTTGCCACCCTCTTTGCCGGCGGCCACGCGCTGCTGGAGGACGTGCCCGGAACGGGCAAGACCATGCTCGCCCGCGCGCTGGCAAGGTCCATGGACGCGGACTTTTCCCGCATCCAGTTTACGCCGGACCTGCTGCCCTCGGACGTGACGGGCGCCTCGGTCTTCCGCCAGAAGACCGGCGAATTCACCTTCCAGCCGGGGCCGGTGTTCGCCAACGTGGTCCTGGCCGACGAGATCAACCGCGCGACGCCCCGGGCCCAGTCCGCCATGCTCGAGTGCATGGAGGAAAAGCAGGTCTCCTCCGACGGCACGACCTATGCGCTGCCCGCGCCCTTCTTCGTCATCGCCACGCAGAACCCCGTGGAGACGCAGGGCACCTTCCCCCTGCCCGAGGCGCAGCTCGACCGCTTCATGGTCAAGCTGCGCATGGGCTATCCCACCCTCGAGGAGCAGAGCGCCATCCTGCGCCGCTTCATGCAGGACAAGCCGCAGGAGCGCCTTGCGCCCGTGGCGGCGGCCGCGGACGTCCTTGCGGCGCAGCAGGCCGTAACCTGCGTGCGCGTGCAGGACGACCTGCTCCGCTACATCGGCGAGATCTGCGAAAAGACGCGCGCGCTGGAGGACGCGCTGCTGGGCGCAAGCCCCCGCGCGGCGCTCGCGCTGATGCGCGTCAGCCAGAGCTATGCCGCCGTCTGCGGCCGGGACTACGTCACCCCCGAGGACGTGAAGCGCATGGCGGTCCCGGTGCTCGCGCACCGGCTCATCCTGCGCACGGCCTTCGGCCAGGGCGGCCGCGGGGAGGCGGCCGTGCAGGAGGTGCTGGACGCGGTGCGCGTTCCCACGGAACCGGACGAGGAATAGGCGGGGTGCGGCATGAACGTATTTTGGCTGCTGCTGGTCGCGGGGCTCCTGGCCTTTGGGCAGATGCTGCTCTTCAAGCGCGCGGGGCTGCGGGGCGTCGCGGTCGACCGGCGCTTTACCAAGGCGCGCGTCTTTGCGGGCGAGAGCCTGGAGATGATCGAGACGATTGAGAACCGGCGCATCCTGCCGGTGCCCTGGCTGCGCATCGAGACGCGCATGCCGACCGAGCTCCTCTTCGGCCGGCAGGAGAACCTGGAGATCGGCGGACAGCGCTACCACCGCTCCGTGTTCTTCCTGGGCGCGTGGCAGCGCGTCCGGCGCACGCACCAGGTGCGCGCCATGCACAGGGGGTACTATGCGCTCTCCTCCTATGCCATGACGGTGGGCGACCTGCTGGGCGTGAGCCAAAGCTCGGTGGAGCGGCCCATGAACTGCGCGCTGGTGGTCTACCCGCGCCTGCTCTCCCGCGAGGAGATCGGCCTGCCCGCAACGCGCTGGCAGGGCGAGGCCATCGTGCGCCGCTTCATCAACCCGGACCTCTTCCTCTACAGCGGGATCCGGGACTACCGCCCCGGGGACCTGCCGCGGGACATCCACTGGCGCGCCTCCGCGCGCACGGGCCGGCTCGAGGTCAAGCAGCACGACTTCACCGCGGCAAGCCGCCTCGTCGTCCTGCTCAACGTCGTCGCGCGCGAGAACCAGTGGGACGAGGCGGACGAGGCGGACCGCGCGGTGGTCGAGCAGGGCATCCGGCTGGCCGCGTCCCTGATGTGCTACGCGATTCAGGACGGCCTGGAGGTGGGCTTCGGCTCCAACGGCTGCGCAAAGCCCGCCGAGGGCGAGACGGTCTACCTGGCCCCCGCCGCCGGCCCGCAGCAGAGCGAGATCCTGCTGGAGGCCTGCGCGCGCCTGGTCATCCGGCGCGTGCTGCCGTTCCACGTCTTCCTCGAGCGGCTGGTGCTGCCCGCGGACGCGGACGTCGTGATCGTGTCTGGGTATGAGAACGACCTTCTGCGCCAGCAGGTGGAGCGCCTGCGCGCCCGCGGCAACAGCGCCACGGTCCTGCCCGTGGGAAAGGAGGCGGCCGCAGGATGAAAAAGCTGCTGCTCTATCTTTTGCACAGCGCGTACCTCGCGCTCACGGCCGCGCCCATCGTCCTGTACGCCGCTGCGTCGGCCGGGGCGCCGGCCTGGCCCGCGATGCTGCTCCTGTGCGGCACGAGCTTTGCGGGAAACGCGGTCTCGTGCTTTCTGCGCGAGCGCCGCGCGCTCTTTGCGCTGCTCGCGGCCGGCCTTGCGGCGGCGGGCGCCGCGCTGCTGCCCCTCTTTCCCTGGAGCCTGCTGCTCGCCGCGATGAACCTCGTCGTGGCGCTCACGGGCGCGCGGCGCAGGTGGAACGAGCCCGAAACCGAACTCATAGACGCGCGCGTGATGGTCGCAGGGCTCATCGTCTGCGCGGTGGTCTATCTCATGGGCCTGTTCAACGGCCTGCCCGCAGTGCAGGCGCGCGTGGGCGTCCTGGCCTATTTCTACCTCGTGGCGTCGCTGCTGCTGACCAACCGCCAGTCCGTGCGCACGAACGCCGGCGGCCAGGCGCGGCGGATGATGCGCGGAAACCAGGCCCTGACCTGGGGCTTCCTCGCGGTGCTGACGCTCGTTGCGTTCTTTGACGCGCTGCGGGAGGCGGTCGGCCGCGGGATCCGCGGCGCGCTCGCCGCGCTGCTCCGCCTGATCCCCCAGGGCCAAAGCGCGGGCACGACCGAGTCCGGCGGCGGAATGGGGGAGATGGACCTAAGCGGCCTCGGGGAGGGGACGCCCCTGCCCGAGTGGGTGCAGGTGCTGGGCACGGTGATTTTGACGATCGTGGCCACGGCCGCGCTCCTGGCCCTTGCCGCGTTTATGCTGCGCGCGCTGTGGAAGGGCGCGCAGGCCCTCGCCGCGCGCCTGCGCGAGTGGATGCAGCGCTTTCAGGAGGCGGGCGCGGAGGAGTATTCGGAGGAGAGCGAGCAGCTGCTGAGCGCGGAGTCCATGCGCCGGGAGATCGGGCGGCAGATCCGCAGCCGCGTGCGCCGCGCGCTCACGCCGCCGCCGAAGTGGAGCGCCATGACCCCGAACGAGCGCGTGCGCTACGCCTACGCCTGCCTGCTCCGCCGGCAGAAGAAGACCTGCCCGCAGGCCGCCGCCATGACGCCGGAGCAGCTGTGCAGGAGCGCGGAGGTGAACCCCGCCTTTGCCGCGCTCTATGACCGCGTGCGCTACGGCGAAGGGCAGGCCGCCCCGGACGAGGCCGACCGCTGGCGCGGCGCGGCAAAACCCTAGACACGAACCCCAGGAGGTTGTACCCATGAACCCAACGCTGGAATTCAAGATCTCCCAGCTCCCGGAGAGCCCGGGCGTCTACCAGATGAAGCGCGCCGGGGAGATCATCTATGTGGGCAAGGCGATCAACTTGAAAAACCGCGTCCGCCAGTACTTCCACAGCTCCAAGGACCACACGCCCAAGGTCCAGGCCATGGTCGCCAACATCGACGACTTCGACATCATTCTCTGCGACACGGAGCTGGAGGCGCTGATCCTCGAGTGCAACCTCATCAAGAAATACCGCCCCTACTACAACATCCTGCTCAAGGACGACAAGCAGTACCCCTATATCCGCATCGACCTTCGGCAGGACTACCCGCGCGTGGAACTCGTGCGCCGCGTGGAGAAGGACGGCGCGAAGTACTTCGGCCCCTACATCGGCGCGACGGTCGTGCGCGACGTGCTGGAGGTGCTGCACAACTCCTTCCCCCTGCGCACCTGCCGGCACGACTTTTCCTTTGGGCACGGCGTGGGCGGCCGGCACAGGCCCTGCCTGCGCTACCAGATGGGGCTGTGCCTTGCGCCCTGCACGGGCAACGTCTTCCCCGGCCAGTACCGGCAGATGCTCGACGAGATCCTCGCCTTCCTCAACGGCAAGCACGAGGACGTGGTCCGAAAGATGCGCGCGCAGATGCTGGAGGCCTCAAAAAACCTGGACTTTGAGCGCGCGGCCACGCTGCGCGACCGCATCGCGGCCATGGAGCGCGTGCTGCAGAAGCAGAAGGCCCTGGCCGTCTCCGGCGGGGACCAGGACGTCGTGGCCGTCTCCAGCGACGGCGTGGACGCCGTGGTCGAGGTCATCTACATGCGCGAGGGCAAGATCCTGGGCAGCGACCACTTCATCATGCAGCGCGCCGAGGCCCAGGAGGAGGAGAGCCTGGCCATGTTCCTCCTGCAATACTACGACAACGCGCCCTACATCCCCAAGGAGATCCTGCTGGGCGAGGCCGTGGAGGATCTGGACGTCATGGAGAAGCTCCTGACCGAGAAGAAGGGAGCGCGCGTCCACATCCTCGTCCCCCAGCGCGGGGACAAGAAAAAGCTCGTGGACATGGCCAGAAAGAACGCCGAGGACATCGCCAGCAAGCGCCGGGAGCAGTTCATCCGCCAGAAGGCGCGCACCGTCGGCGCCTGCAGGGAGCTGGCGCAGGCCCTGGGCCTGGACTTTGTGCCCCGCCGCATCGAGGGCTACGACATCTCCAACACCCAGGGCACGCTCTCGGTGGCCTCCATGGTCGTGGCCATCAACGGCCAGCCCGCGAGGAATCAGTACCGCCACTTCCGCATCAAGACGGTCGTGGGCGCGAACGACTTCGCCTCCATGGCCGAGGTCATCTCCCGCCGCTTCACCCGCGGCGAGCGCGAGCGGATCGAGGCGCAGAACGAGGGCCGGGTCCCGGACGGGTTTGCGGACCTGCCGGACCTGGTGCTCATCGACGGCGGACCCGAGCAGCTGCGCTTCGCCCAGGAGGCCATCCACGCCGTGCCCATGGAGAAGTACCCCGCCATGTTCGGCCTGGCCAAGCGCCTGGAGGAGATCTACCTGCCCGGGCGCGAGGACCCCATCCGCCTGGACGAGCACAGCGAGGCCCTGCGCCTCATCCAGCGCGTGCGCGACGAGGCGCACCGCTTCGCCATCACGCACCACCGGGTCCTGCGGACCAAGCGCTCCGTCGCCAGCCGCCTGGAGGAGATCCCCGGCATCGGCGCAACGCGCCGCCGCGCGCTCCTGACCCACTTCCCCAACGTGGACGCCATCCGGGGGGCGACGATGGAGGAGCTGCTGGACGTGCCCGGCATGAACCGCCCGGCGGCCGAGGCCGTGTACGCCTTCTTCCACGCAAAATGAAAATCCAGGCTTGTACATTTCCCCATTACCCGATATAATGAGAGAGGATTTTAACGCCGAAGGAGGACGCTATGGCGATCAAGCTCATCGCATTCGATATGGACGACACGCTTCTGCTCGACGACCGCACCATCGGCGAGCGCACGATGCGCGCCCTGCGCGCGGCGCATGAACAGGGCGTGCGCATCGTCCCTGCAACCGGCCGCGGCAAGCACTCGATGTGGAACTACGTCGAGCAGATCGGCGTGGCCGACGCCGCCATCTGCACAAACGGCGCGCAGGTCTACGACGGCGCGGGCCGGCCCATCCGGGAGCGCCCGGTGGACCTGGACCTCGCGCGGCAGATCGTCCGCTTTGCCAAGGAGAACGGGTGGTACGTCCAGGGCTATTCCGAGGACGACTACTTTTTCGAGGCGGAGACGGAGGAGACGCGCCTGTACGCCCGCCTGGCCAACCACATGGGCCGGCAGGTCGGGGACCTGATCGCCTACATGCAGCAGCCGCCCTTCAAGATGCTCTTTGTGCAGACGGACATGGAGAAGATGGCGCGCCTGAAGGCGCAGGCCGTGCCCCGCTTCGGCCAGGCGCTGTGCGTCTTCGACTCCAAGCCCTTCTACCTGGAGATGACGGACCACGGCGCGACAAAGGGCGCGGCGGTGCTTGATTTGGCCGAGAGATTCGGCGTTTTGCCCGGGGAGGTCATGTGCTTTGGCGACAGCGGCAACGACCTGAGCATGATCGAGTGCGCGGGCGTGGGCGTGGTCATGGGCAACGCCCGGGCGGAAATTCAGGAACACGCGGACCTCATCGCCCCCACCAACCAGGAGGAGGGCGTGGCCCAGATACTCGAACAATACGTTTTGCAGAGGTGATACAGGCATGATCTCGCTCAAGGAGTTTATCGACACGCTGGAACTGGAGCCCGTCGTCATGGCTGACCGCGACGAGATCAACCTGGAAACCAGCGACGTCAACCGGCCGGGGCTGCAGCTTTCCGGCTTCTTCGACTACTTTGCGGCGGACCGCCTGCAGGTCATCGGCAAGGCGGAGATGCAGTACATCCTCGCCCTGGAGCCGGAGGTGCGCAAGGAGCGGCTGGACAAGTACATGTCCTACAACATCCCGGTGGTGGTGGTGTGCCGGAACATGCCCGTGCCGCCGGAGATGGTGGAGGCGGCCCAGCGCCACAACGTCGCGCTGCTGCGCTCGCGCCTGGTCACGACGCGCTTCATGCTCCAGGCGTCCATGTTCATCGGCGCAAAGCTCGCCCCGCGCATCACGCGCCACGGCGTGCTCATGGACGTGTTCGGCATCGGCGTGATGATCACGGGCGAGTCGGGCGTCGGCAAGAGCGAGGCCGCGCTGGAGCTCGTCAAGCGCGGACACCGCCTGGTCGCCGACGACGTGGTCGAGATCTGCAAGGTCTCGGACGTGCGCCTCGTGGGCGAGGCGCCGGAGATGGTGCGCCACTTCATGGAGATCCGCGGCGTGGGCATCATCAACGTCAAGAACATGTACGGCGTGGGTGCGGTCATCAACTCCAAGTCCATCGACATGGTGATCCACCTGGAGCTCTGGGACAACAACAAGGAGTACGACCGCCTGGGCCTGAACGAGGACTTCACCGCGGTGCTGGGGGTCAAGCTCCCCAAGCTCACGCTGCCCGTGCGCCCGGGGCGGAACCTGGCCATCGTCATCGAGGTCGCGGCCAGCAACCACCGCCTCAAGAAGATGGGCTACAACGGCGCGCAGGAGCTCAACGACAGGCTCTCGGCCAAGATTCAAAACGGGTAAGATCGCTTTTCCAAGCGAAAATACATATCACACAAAGATTTGGGAGGCAGCATCTATGGTATACGTTGGTGTGGACCTGGGAGGAACGAACATCGCAGTCGGTCTTGTGGACGAAAACGGCAAGATCCTGCACAAGGACAGCGTGCCCACGCTCCTGGAGCGCGGTCCCGAACCCATCATCAAGGACATGGCGAACCTCTCGCTGAAGGTGGTCAAGGACGCGGGTTACACCCTGGACGACGTCAAGGCCGTCGGCGTCGGCGTTCCGGGCCTTGCGGACCCCAAGACGGGCGTGGTCATCTTCTGCACGAACCTGCGCTGGCACATGGTGCCCCTGCGCGAGATCATGCAGTCCATCATCGATAAGCCCATCTTCATCGACAACGACGCGACGGTCGCGGGCCTTGCCGAGTCCGTGGCGGGCGTCTCGGCGGGCGTTGCCAACTCCGTGTTCCTGACGCTGGGCACGGGCGTGGGCGGCGGCATCGTCATCAACCACAAGATCTACTCCGGCTCCCACGGCGTGGGCTCGGAGCTCGGGCACATGACCGTGCAGTGCGAAGGCCGCCCCTGCACCTGCGGCTCCGTCGGCTGCTGGGAGCAGTATTCCTCGGCCACGGCCCTCATCCGTCAGGGCCGCGAGGCGGTGGAGAAGAACCCGGACAGCCTCATCGTCAAGATGGTGAACGGGGACCTGAGCAAGATCGAGGCGCGCACCGTCATCGACGCCGCGCGCGAGGGCGACAAGGTCGCCTGCGAGGTCTACGACAAGTACATCTACTACCTTGCCATCGGCATCGTGGCCATCATCAACGCCTTTGACCCGGAGATCATCGCCCTGGGCGGCGGCGTCTCCAAGGCCGGGGACTTCCTGCTCAAGCCCCTGCGCGAGAAGGTGGCCAAGTACGTGTTCTATAAGGACCTGCCCTATGCCAAGATCGAGATCGCCACGCTCGGCAGCGACGCGGGCATCATCGGCGCGGCCATGCTGGGCAAGTAAGCGGTAACCCCAAATCCGGCGGAGGAGAGCATTCCACAGAATCAATTTATCGTGGATTCTGTGAACTTTCTTCCGCCTTTCTTGTGTGAAAAGGGTCCAAAGTGCTATACTGTATGGCAATGACGAGGGAAGCAGGAGGGAAAGACGTGAAAAAAGTGGAGCTGCTCGCCCCGGCGGGGGAGATGCAGGCGCTCGTGGCCGCGGTGCAGAACGGCGCGGACGCGGTCTATGTGGGCGGCCGGCTGTTCGGTGCGCGCGCCGGCGCCGCCAACTTCGACGGCCCGGCGCTTAAGGAGGCCGCCGGCTACTGCCACAAGCGCGGCGTCAAGCTCTATATGACGGTCAACACCCTCGTGCGCGACGAGGAGATGGACGAGGTCTACGCCGTCGTGCGCGAGGCCGTTTCGGCCGGCATCGACGCGGCCATCGTTCAGGACCTGGGCGTCGCCGCGCTCCTTCGGTCCTGCTTCCCCAAGCTGCACCTGCACGCCAGCACGCAGATGGCCATCGCCACCGCCCGCGGCGCGGCCTTTGCCAGGCAGGCGGGCATGACGCGCGTCGTCCCCGCCCGCGAGTGCACGCTCGAGGAGATCCGGCGCATCGCGCAGGTGGGCCTGGAGGTCGAGGTGTTCGTCCACGGCGCGCTGTGCGTCTGCTATTCCGGCCAGTGCCTGCTCTCCTCCATGATCGGCGGGCGCAGCGGCAACCGCGGAAGGTGCGCGCAGCCCTGCCGCCTGCCCTACGCGATGGGTGGGAAGAAGCGCCACTTCCTGAGCCCCGCGGACCTGTGCGCGCTGGACGAACTCGGCGCGATCGTTGCGGCCGGCGCCTCGTCCCTGAAGATCGAGGGGCGGCTCAAGCGGCCGGAGTACGTGGCCGTGGTCACCGCCGCCTACCGCCGCGCGCTGGACAACGCCCTTGCCGGCAAGGCTCCGCAGCCGGGCGACCGGGAGGAGCTGCTGGCCATCTTCAACCGCGGCGGCTTTACCCGCGGCTATGCGCCCGGCGGAAACGACGCGCAGATCATGGCCACCGCCCGGCCCAACCACTGGGGCGTGCGCGTGGGCGAGGTCCAGCGCGTATCGCGCGGCCGCGCGAGCGTCCGCCTTTCCGCGCCCCTGCACGACGGCGACGGCCTCGAGGCGCGCGGAAAGGGCGGGGACCACGGCATCCTCGTGCAGACGGCGCCGGACGGCTCCATCCGCGTGCCCGAGGGCGTGCGCCCCGGGGACGCGCTCTTCCGCACGACGGACGCCGAGCAGATCCGCCGCGCGCAGGAGAGCTGGCAGCAGGAGCGCCGGCGCACGCGCGTGGACGGCTCCTTTTCCGCGCGCATCGGGCAGCCGTGCCGCCTCACACTCGGCGGCTGCGCGGCGGAGGGCGAGGTCGTGCAGCCCGCCCGCGGCCGGCCCCTGGACGAGGCGGCGGTCCGCCGCCAGATCGAAAAGCTCGGGGACACGGTGCTGGAGCTGGGGAATTTGGAGATCGACCTGGATGCGGGCGCGTTTTTGCCCGTCTCCGCGCTCAACGCCCTGCGGCGGGAGGCCGCGGCGGCCTGCGAGCGCGCGCTGCTGGCGCGCAACGCGCCGCCGGTCGAGATCCGGGAGCGCCCGGTATCGCCCGCGCCGCGGTACGCCCCGCCGGCGCGCGCGCTGCGCATCCTGCAATCGGAGTCGGTTGAGGAGCTCCTCGCCGTTAAGAATGAGGCGGACGCGCTCTACTTTGCGCCGCGCGATTGGCGGCCGCAGGCCCTGGAGGCGGCGCTGGCGCGCCTGCCCGCCGGGGCGGCGGTGGTGCTGCCGCCGCAGCTCTCCGATGCGGAGATGGACGAGGCGCTGCCCTTGCTCAGGGGCAGAACGCTCGTGTGCAACAACGTCGCGCAGCTTTGCGCCGGGTGCGTCGCCGACGCGGGACTGGGCGCGATGAATTCCGCCGCCGTGCAGGCGCTGCTGCGCGCGGGCGCGCAGCGCGTGACGGTCTCTGCGGAGTGCACGCTGGCGCAGGCGGAGCGCCTCGCCGCCCGCGCGCCGATGGAGATGATCGTGCGCGGGAACGTGCCCTGGATGACGCTGCGCCACTGCCCCATCCGCGCGGAACGCGGCCTGGGCGCGCAGGGGCGGGAGAGTTGCTCCCTCTGCGGAGGCAGGGGAGAGACCCTTGTGGACCGCCGGGGCGAAACGCTGCTGCTCCGGCCGTACCGCGCCGCCAGCGGCTGCCGCGTGCAGGTTCAGCCGGAGCGGCAGTTTTCCGCCCTGGCCGAGGGGCCGCGCCTTGCGCGGGCCGGCTTTGCGGCCCTGCGCGTCCTTGGCAACCGGGAGGACTTCCGCCGCCTCTGCCGCGCGCTCGACGGCGAGGCGGTGCAGGAAGACGGACAGACGATGGTTGGACACCTGTATCAAGGTGTGGAATGATAGGAGAGGTTGGAAACCATGCAGGAAAAATCACTCAAGGTCCTGGAATTTTATAAGATTCGGGACATGCTCGTGGAGCGGGCGGCGTCGGGCCTGGGCAAGGCGCGCTGCGCCGCGCTCGTCCCCGTCAGCGACATCCGGGAGATCGAGCGGATGCAGGCGGAGACCGAGGAGGCGTCGACGCTCGTGGCGCGCACGGGCGTGCAGCCCATCTCCGCCTTTGACGACGTGCAGGCGCAGGTCGCCCGGGCCAAGGTCGGGGGAATCCTCTCGCCCAAGGACCTTTTGCTCTGCGCGCGGCTGATGCAGACCGCGCGCTCCGTCCGCCGCACGCTCGTCGGGGAAAAGGACGAGGCGGAGGAGACGGAAACCCCGCACCTTGTGGGCCTGGCGCGCGCGCTGTACCCCATGCGCCGGCTGGAGGAGGAGATCTTTGCCGCCATCCTCTCCGAGGAGGAGATCGCGGACTCCGCAAGCCCCGGCCTGGCCTCCGTGCGCCGCAAGATCCGCTCGGCAAACGAGCGCATCCGCGACAAGCTCAACGGCTACCTGCACTCCAGCTCCATGGCGCGCTATCTGCAGGACGCCATCATCACCATGCGCCAGGGGCGCTATGTGCTGCCCGTGCGCGCGGAGTACCGCTCGCAGGTGCCGGGCATCGTGCACGACCAGTCCTCCAGCGGGGCCACGCTCTTCATCGAGCCCATGGCCATCGTGGAGATCAACAACGACCTGCGCGGCCTCATGGGCGAGGAGCGCGCGGAGATCGAAAAGATCCTCCAACGCTTTTCCGAGGAGATCTCGCAGGAGGCCGGCGCGCTGCTGGAGAACCAGCGAATCCTGGCGGAGCTGGACTTCATCTTCGCCAAGGGCGCGCTCGCGCGGCAGATGCGCGCCGTGCAGCCCAAGATCAACGAGGCGGGCTACATCGACATCAAGCGCGGCCGGCATCCGCTCATCGACCCGGAGGCGGTCGTGCCCAGCGACCTGTGGATCGGCAAGGACTTCACGACCCTGGTCGTGACCGGCCCCAACACCGGCGGCAAGACCGTGACGCTCAAGACCGTCGGCCTCTTCACCCTGATGATGCAGGCGGGCCTTCAGGTGCCGGCCATGCTGGGCACGGAGCTTGCGGTCTTTGACGACGTGTTTGCGGACATCGGCGACGAGCAGTCCATCGAGCAGTCGCTCTCGACCTTCTCCTCGCACATGGTCAACATCGTCCACATCCTGCAGAACGTGACGCCCCGCTCCCTTGCGCTCTTTGACGAGCTGGGCGCGGGCACGGACCCGACCGAGGGCGCGGCGCTGGCCATGTCCATCCTGGACAAGCTCCTCTCCTACAAGACGAGGACGCTGGCCACCACCCACTACTCGGAGCTCAAGGCCTACGCCCTGACGCACCCGGGGGTGGAGAACGCCTCCGTGGAGTTCAACGTCGAGACGCTGCGGCCCACCTACCGCCTCTCCATCGGCATCCCGGGCAAGTCCAACGCCTTTGAGATCTCCCGCAAGCTCGGCCTTTCCGAGGAGATCATCGGCGCGGCAAAGGAGTGGCTCAGCGGCGAGCAGATCCGCTTTGAGGACGTCATCACCACCGCGGAAATGCACCGCCAGACCGCCGAGCGCGAGCGGGAGCTCGCCGAGGAGGCCCACAACGAGACCGTCCGCCTGCGCGACCAGGCCGAGCAGGAGCGCAAGAAGCTCGAGGAGCAGCGCGAAAAGCTCCTGCGCAAGGCGCGCGAGGACGCCCGCCGCATCCTGCACAGCGCCCAGGCCGAGGCCGAGGGCATCATCCGCGACCTCAAGAAGGCCGCGCAGGAGCAGAACGCCAAGGACCGCGAGATCCTGGAGGCGCGCAGGAAGCTCCAGGGCGATTTGGACAAGCTCGCCGAGCCCATGGCCAAGGAGAGCGCGGCAAGCGAGGGCGCGCCGCTCAAGAGCGTCACCCTCGGCCAGACCGTGCGCATCCCGAGCCTGGGCTGCACGGGCTCGGTCCTGACCCTGCCGGACAAGAACGGCGAGGTGCAGCTCCAGGTGGGCCTGATGAAGATGAAGCAGCCCCTCTCCGCGCTGCGGACCGCCGCGCAGAGCGACGCGCCCAAGAAGGAGAAGGGCCGCCGCGCCATCAAGGTCGCCGCGCCCCAGGTCTCCCTGGAGCTGGACGTGCGCGGCCAGCTCCCCGAGGAGGCCCTCGACAACGTGGACAAGTACCTGGACGACTGCATGATGGCAGGCGTCAGCGAGGTCTCCATCGTCCACGGCAAGGGCACCGGGGTTCTGCGCAGCGAGATCTCGCAGCACCTGCGGCACCATCCGCACGTGGCCGAGTTCCGCCTGGGCCGCTACGGCGAGGGCGAGACCGGCGTCACCATCGTGACGCTCAAATAGACGACGATTCTCTTTGGAGAGACAAAAAGGAGTGGAAAGAACATGGAAAACACGCGCGTACTCATCGTGGACGACGATCCCAACATCAACCAGCTCATCAAGCTCTACCTGGAAAAGGAGGGGTTCGAGACCGAGACCGCGACCCGCGGCGACGACGCACTGAACCTCTTCAAAAAGAACCCGCCGCACATCGTCCTGCTGGACCTGATGCTGCCCGGCATGGACGGCTGGCAGGTCTGCCGCGAGATCCGCAAGATCAGCACCATCCCCATCATCATGCTGACCGCAAAGGACGAGACGTTCGACAAGGTCCTGGGCCTGGAGCTCGGCGCGGACGACTACATGACCAAGCCCTTTGACCCCAAGGAGCTCATCGCGCGCATCAAGGCCGTCATCCGGCGCACGCAGTCGGTCGTGGCGCCCGAGCGGGAGATCGCCTTCCCGAACCTGGTCATCAACATGAGCACGTACTTGGTCACCTACAACGGCAAGGACATCGAAATGCCCCCCAAGGAGATCGAGCTGCTCTACTTCCTGGCCTCGCACCCCAACAAGGTGTTCACGCGCGACCAGCTTCTGGAGCAGGTCTGGGGCTTTGACTACTTCGGCGACTCCAGAACCGTGGACGTGCACATCAAGCGCATCCGCGAAAAGCTGACCGGCTGCGAGGAGTACGGCTGGCACATCAAGACCATTTGGAGCGTCGGCTATAAGTTCGAGGTGAAGTAATCCATGTTCCACAAGCTGCTTTTGCGTCTGTCGGTCAATTTCATGGCGGTGCTGATGATCGTGCTGCTGGTGCTGGGCGCTCTGGTCTCCCGCTTCATGTGGATCAACGAGCTCAACACGGGCGTGGAGGAGATGAAGCGGGAGGCGGAGGACATCGCGCGCAACTACGAGGACCTCTCCGACTACCAGATCACCACGCGCGTCTTCGTCTCCTGCATCAACGAGATCGCCCTGGACTCCTCCGTATGGCTGGTGGACCGCAACGGATTGCAGCTCAACGTGACGGGACTGGATGCTTCCACGCCGGACCTTACGAGCGAGGACGTGCAGAAGTACATGCAGGTCGTGCTCCAGAGCGGCGAGCCCATGACCATCCAGGGCGGGTTTGACAGCTACTTTGGGAAGAACGCTGTCATCACCGTGGCCATGCCCCTGTCCAGCCGGGGGGAGACGGTGGGCGCCGTGTTCATCCACAAGCGGCTGGAGCTCTTCAACACGGGGTTTGTGCCCCTGTTCCAGGAGCTGTGGACGGCGGCCATGCTGGCGAGCCTGCTGGGCCTGATCCTGACCGCGTACACCGCCATGCGCATCACGCGCCCCTTACGCGAGCTCGCGCACGCTGCAAAGCAGCTCGGCCAGGGGGACATGACCGTCAAGGTCCGCGTCTATTCGGACGACGAGATCGGCGAGGTCTCCCGCGCCTTCAACAACATGGTCGACGAGCTCAAGAACATGGAGGAGCAGCGCAAGGGCTTTGTCGCCAACGTCTCCCACGAGCTGCGCTCGCCCATCACCTCCATCGCCGGGTACTTGCAGGGGATGCTGGACGGCACCATCCCCCCCCAGGACCAGCGCAAGTACATGCAGGTCGTCTACGACGAGACCCAGCGCCTGACGCGCCTCATCCGCGACCTGCTCGACCTTTCGCGCATCGAGTCGGGCAACGTGCCCATGAACCCCGTGGACTTCAACATCAACGAGCTCATGCGCCGCGTGCTCATCAAGTACGAGGGCCGCATCGAGGAGAAGAACATGGAGGTGGAGGCCGACTTTGCCGGCGAGCCCTGCACGGTCCATGCGGACGTGGACCGCATCGAGCAGGTGGTCTCCAACCTCGTGGACAACGCCATCAAGTTCTGCGGCCAGTACGGCAAGCTGACGCTGCGCACCAAGGTGGAAAAGGGGATCTGCACCGTCTCGGTGATCGACGACGGCGCGGGCATCGACGAAAAGGACCTGCCCCACGTGTTCGACCGCTTCTACACGGTGGACAAGGCGCACACCTCCGGAAAGGGCACGGGCCTTGGGCTCTCCATCGTCAAGCAAATCCTGCTGCAGCACGGTCATGATATCACCGTCGAGAGCGTGCAGGGCCAGGGCACGAATTTTACTTTTTCCATGGATATGGCGGCTGCGGCGGGAACAAATAAGTAGCAAAAGCGTTACGAATGTTCATACGGCGTTCACGACTTTGCAAATCCTTTGGGGTATACTGGATTCAGAATTTGAAAAGCAAGATTAGGAGGCGTCTTGTATGAGCAATTTCCATGACAATAACACCAATTATTCCAACTACAATGGCTATCCGAACAATTCGAACATACCCAATGAGCCTTCCGGCGGAGGAAACCGCAATGGCCGCCACAGCAATGCCGTTGTGATTGTTTCCATTGCGCTGGTGATGTTGATCCTGGGCGGCCTGCTCGGCGTCGTCATTGTACAGGGAATGAACAGCCAGCAGGCGCAGCTCGGCAGCGAGGCCACCGCCACGCCGGAGGCCACCGCAACCCCCGCGCCCACCCAGCAGGCGCAGGCCGTTTCCGGCGGAGCGACCACGTCGCTTGCGGCCCTCTCCGATCAGATTGCAGACGTTGTGGCGTCCGTGCAGGACAGCGTGGTCGGCATCCACAACTACCAGACCGTCACCACCGGCGGCAACTACGGCGGGTATTTCGGCGGGTTCTACTTCCCCTACTACGGCGGCGGGGACAGCGAACCCCAGACCGTTGAGCAGCTGGCGGGCTCCGGCTCCGGCGTCATCTACTCCGCAGACGGCTACATCATCACCAACTACCACGTCATCGAGGGCGCGTCCCGCGTCACGGTCGTGCTGCACAGCGGCGAGGAGATCGAGGCCGAGGTCATCGGCGGCGACGAGCTGCAGGACATCGCCCTGCTGAAGGTGGACCGCACGGACCTCTCCCCGGCGACCCTGGGCGACTCCGATCAGGTCCGCACGGGCGAGTTCGCCATCGCCATCGGCTCTCCTCTGGGCGATGAGCTCAGCGGCACCACGACCTACGGCATCATCAGCTACGCCAACCGCACCCTGGAGGTGGACGGCGCCTACCTGAGCATGATCCAGACCGACGCGGCCATCAACGCGGGCAACTCCGGCGGCGCGCTGCTGAACGTCGACGGCGAGGTCATCGGCATCAACTCCCGCAAGACCTCCGGCTCCACCTCTTCCGGCTCCACCATCGAGGGCATCGGCTTTGCCATCCCGATCAACGACGTCAAGGACATCGTGGAGGAGCTGATCGCCACCGGCAAGATCACCCGTCCGGGCTTGGGCATCACCGGCCAGGAAGTCCACTTCTCCAACATGGACCCCGGCATCCTGGTCGTCTCCGTCAACGAAGGCTCGCCCGCGGAAGCGGCCGGCATGAAGCAGATGGACATCATCACCGCCATCGACGGCCAGCAGGTCACGTCCTTTAGCAGCCTTCAGTCCGTGCTGTACTCGCACGACGTGGGCGACACCGTGACCATCACGGTCCTGCGCAGCGGCGAGACGCTGGACCTGCAGGTCACCCTGGCCGAGGTCGAGGAGAGCGGCACGCAGGAGTAAACAAAGACCCTTCGGGGGAGGCGGAGGAATCCGCCTTCCCCTTTTTGCATTCTTTCCATTTTGTATGCAAACTTTAACATGAATCAACCTTGCCGACCGATTTTGCGCTGTGCTATACTGATTGTGTGTACTCAACATCCATGTTTTTCTTGGGGGAATGAAGCGATGACCATTGCGGTGCTGTTGTGGCCGCACGCCAACGTTCGCTATTTTGAATCGATGAAGCGGCTCGCCGCCGCGGAGATGGAGATCCTGCTGCACACGTTCGACGAGCGGATCGAGGTGCGCAACCTGGAGATGCAGGGCATCGAGTTCTGCGCCTTTGACGTTGCGGAGGTGGACGACCGGCTGCGCAGGCTGCTGTCCCGCCTCTCGTGCGCATACGCGGTCTTTGCCGTGCAGGGGGAGGCGCTATTGCCCCTGCAGCCCGGCGGGCAGCTCCGCTTTGGCGGGGACCTCTCCGGCGTGCTCAAGTACAAGGGAAAGACGAACGAGATGTTCACCGGGATGCTGGTGAACCTGGCGGTCTTTTCCTCGGAATACGCCAAGTGGTTCGACCGGCCGCTGCAGGTGCTGGACCCCATGTGCGGCCGCGGGACCACGCTGTTTGAGGCGCTGCGCCGCGACTACGACGCCAGCGGCGTGGAGATCGACAAGACGGACGTGGCGGAGGTGCGCAAGTTCCTCAAGAAATACTGCGAGCACAACCGCCTGAAGCACCGCGTGGAGTCCTCCTCCATGACGGCGGACGGCAAGAGCGTGGGCACGCGCACGCGCTTTATCCTGGCCGAAAACGCCGGGCGCTTCCGCGAAGATCCGCGCACGCTCACCCTGACCCTGGGCGACACCCTGCTCACCGACCGGTTCTACAAGGGTCGCACCTTCCACGCGCTCGCGTGCGACCTGCCCTACGGCGTGCAGCACGAGAGCCGGGACGGCCAGAGCAAGGTCGCCCTGGACAAGCTCATGGCCCGCGCCCTGCGCGCGTGGCAGAAGGTCCTGCTGCCGGGCGCGGCGGTCGCGCTCTCCTTCAACGCCAACACCCTGCCCCTGGAGCAGGCGCGGCAGATGCTGGAGCGGGCCGGCTTTGTGCCCCTGACCGGCGGGCCCTACGACCACATGGCGCACTGGGTGGAGCAGGCCATCACCCGCGACATCGCCGTGGCGCGCTGGCCCGGCAAGGAATCCTGACAGACCGGCCGTCCCTTTGCCGGTGCTCCCGGTATAAATCCCCAGCGGGAGCGCATACAATAAACCGGCGCCCATCTCTTTGGGGCGGCTGCATTGCATTTCTTTTTTTCACATCGCTCAGAAGGGAGAATCTCAGTGACATTTCAGGAATTGGAGTCCATGAAGCTGCAGGAGCTGCGAACCATGGGCAAGGAGCTGGGCGTGGACTCGCCCACCACCTACCCCAAGCGCGAGCTCGTGCTCAAGATCATGGAGAAAAACGGGATCGTGGTGGACCAAAATGACCTCCCCGCGCCGCCCAAGCGCCGCGGCGGCCGCCAGAAGAAGGACCGCAGCCAGGACGCCATGGGCCTGGAGGAGCCGACCTACGCCGAGCCCCTGGCGCAGGAGGACATCGCCGTCCAGGTGGAGGAGCCGGGCGTGCAGCCCCTGCGCGAGGCGCAGAGCGCCGCCGTGCTGCCCCTGTTCTCCGAGGACATCAAGCCCGCCGTCAGCCAGATGCTCAGCGAGGGCGCCTGCGGCGACTGCGAGGGCATCCTGGAGATCACCGCGGACGGATACGGGTTCCTGCGCACGGAAAACTACCTGCCCGGCGCGCACGACGTCTACGTCGCCATCAACCAGATCCGCAAGTTCGACCTCAAGACCGGCGACAAGATCACGGGCAAGACGCGGCCGCAGAAGGACAATGAAAAGAACCGCGCGCTGCTCTACATCACGGCCATCAACGACCAGCCCCCGGAGGAGGCGCTCCACCGCCGCGAGTTCGACGAGCTGACGCCCATCTTCCCCAACCAGCGCTACACCATGGAGTGCGAGGGCGCCTCCCAGGACCTGGCGCTGCGCATCATCGACCTGATCGCGCCCGTGGGCAAGGGCCAGCGCGCCCTGATCGTCGCGCCGCCCAAGGCCGGCAAGACCATCCTCCTCAAGAAGCTCGCCAACTCCCTTGCCACCAACTACCCGGATGCGGAGCTGATGGTCCTGCTCATCGACGAGCGCCCGGAAGAGGTCACGGACATGCAGCGCTCCATCAGCGGCGAGGTCATTTACTCCACGTTCGACGAGCTGCCCGAGCACCACACCCGCGTCTCGGAGATGGTCTTTGAGCGGGCGCAGCGCCTGGTCGAGCAGGGGCGCGACGTCGTCATCCTCATGGACTCCATCACGCGCCTGGCCCGCGCCTACAACCTGGTCATCCCGCCCACCGGCCGGACCCTGTCCGGCGGCCTGGACCCGGGAGCGCTTCACAAGCCCAAGCGCTTCTTCGGCGCGGCCCGCAACATCGAGGAGGGCGGCTCGCTCACCATCATCGCCACCGCCCTGATCGAGACCGGCAGCCGCATGGACGACATCATCTACGAGGAGTTCAAGGGCACCGGCAACATGGAGATCCACCTGGACCGCAAGCTCTCGGAAAAGCGCATCTTCCCCGCCATCGACCTCAACAAGTCCGGCACGCGGCGCGAGGACCTTCTGCTGAGCAAGGAGGAGCTCGAGTGCGCCTTCAGCATCCGCAAGCTGCTCTCCTCGGCCAACACCTCCGACGCCACGGACCAGCTCCTGTCCCTCATGTCCAAGACGAACACCAACCGCGACTTCACCACCCGCATGCGCGATTGGATGAACCTCTATGAGCGCCAGGGCTACACCTTCGGCAGCCAGGTCGGCGGCCGGTTTGAAAAGAACTAACCCCCAGCAAAAAAAAGCCGCCGGCAGCGCCGGCGGCTGAGGCTGTCGAAAAAGTTCGACAGCCTCCTGAGGGACACCAAAACGCACCACCCGCGCGATGCGCGGGGGATGCTTTTTGGTTTCCCCCAGTACCCTTTTCCGGCGAAAAAACAGCCGATTTTGCGCACTGCGCACACAAAATCGGCTGTTTTTTTCTGTCAAGGTGTTGGGATTCCCGGTACATGCCCGGGAATCCCGACGTTATTTTCATTGCCCAATTTTCAGCAAGAGGTTTATCGACAAGCTGAGCCGCCGGCGCTGCCGGCGGCTTTCTTGCGTTCAGCGGGAATACTCGCGCCGCAGGGTCTCCAGGTCCTTTTGCGTCTCGACCCAGTCCTCCACATAGCCGCAGTCGCAGCAGACGTAGCGCGCCACGGGCACCCGCGTGACCCAGACCACCTTGGTGATGGAGATGCTGTTGCCCAGGTACCGGTGCGCGTCGTCCGGAACGCGCACGAGGTTGTGCGACCCGCACTTGGGGCAGCGCGCGGTGTTCTTCATGCAATCCCCTCCTTGTTCTTCCGATGGAGCAGAACGGCGGCCAGCAGGATGCCCAGCAGGTAGGGCGCGATGGCGAGCACGGAGGCCTCGATCCCAAAGTCCCCGCCGGAGAGCAGGAACGAGGCGTCCGTCAGGACGAAGTTGTACATCGAGGCGCTGTCCGCCGCGCTCCCGATATGGAGGATGCCGCCGAGAAGGGCGGCGTTCCAGACGCCGTGCACGAGCGCGCTGTTCCAGATGGAACCGCTCTCACACGCGATCAGGGAAAAGAGGATACCCACGATCGTCCCCGCCACGAGGAGCTGCACGGTGCTGGGCAGGTCCAGGGACGCGCCGATCCGGTGCACCAGGCCGAAGAGCACGGAGGGGACGAGCACGGCGATCTCCCGGTTCCAGCGCCGCTCCAGGCATCCCAGAATCACCCCGCGGAAGATCACCTCCTCGACGATCCCCGCCGCGAGCCCGTAGTAGAACACGCCGCCCGTCACCGTGAGCCACACGGTCTGCGCGTCAAAGCGATGGACCTCCCAGCGCCCGCCGGCCAGGATCGCGCCGGCGAGCACGAGCGCCGGCAGCGCAAAGGCCGCAAGGACCCAGACCGGGCGAATCCGGAGCCGGCCGATCCGCAGCGCTGTCAGGGGAAGATGGAGCACGAACCTGCACAGCAGCGCCGCGCCGCCCAGGGCGAACAATACATAGAGCACGGCGGTCAGGACATTGCACGCCGGGCCGGGGACGCCGGCGCCGAGCAGGACCTCGCCCAGCAGGAGCGCCAGCGTCTGCGCCGCGACGAGCACCGCGATCGCGAGGAGGATGGAGAGGAGCGCGCGCAGGGTTCCCAGCGGCGCCCGCTTTTCCGAAGCGTTCGTCATGCGCTACACCTCCTGGCGGGAGAACACGCGCACGCTGACCTGCTCCATGAGCAGCCCGAAGAGCAGCGCGAACAGGGGAAGAACCCCCAGCAGCGCGAGCACGACCTGGCCGGTCAATTCGATGCCCAGCAGGAGCAGGAGCCGGTGCGCCCCGAGGAACAGCCCCGCGGGAACGATGAACGACAGGATCAGCAGGATGCGCCCGCGCTCGGAGCCAAAGCGGAAGACGAGCGGGATGGACAGGCTCCCCAGCAGCATGGCGAAGCCCCAGGCGGGCAGCGCGAGGAAGCAGAGCGAGGGGAGGGCCTCCAGCGAAACCTTGCGCGCCAGCAGCCCGCCCACCGCGCCGAGGAGCAGGCCGAGCGCCGTCCCCACCGTGCAGAAGATGGCGAGCACCGCGAACTTTCCGCGGACCAGGTCGCGCTTGCTCAGGGGCATGGTGAGCGCGTAGCGCGGCCACTTGCACGCGTCGTCAAAGGCAAAGGTGGTCACGATCATCATGCTGCACAGGATCGCGCTGATGAAGAGGTACCCCTCCGCGCCGGAGGACGGGATGAAGATCGCCGCGAACAGCAGCAGGATGATCGCCATGGACTTTGCGTTGTGCGCGATGTTGAACAGATCCTTGAGAACCAGGCTTTTCATCGATTTTGCTCCCCTTTCACATAGAGCAGGAGGATGTCGTCGATCGTGGCGTCGTCCAGCACCTGCGGCCGGTACTTCCGCCGCGCCGCCTCCTTGTCCGCGACCAGCACGCTCCACTGGTAGTCCTCGCGCCGGCAGGCGAGGATGTCCGCCTTGTCGATCTTGGCAAAGTCCGCCGCGCCGCAGCGCAGGATGCCGTACCGGTCGAGCAGCTCGTCCTTGGGCTTGCAGAAGAGGAGCTTTCCCCGGTGCAGAAAAGTGATGCGGTCCGCGATCCGCTCCAGGTCCGTCGTGATGTGCGAGGACATCAGGATCGAGTGCTCTTCGTCCTGCACAAAGTCCCAGAACACCTCCAGCATCTCGTCCCGCATGACGGGGTCCAGGCCGCTGGTCGCCTCGTCCAGGATCAGGAGCTTGGGCCGATGGGAGAGGGCCGCGGCGATCAGCAGCTTCATGCGCATCCCCTTGGAGAGCGCCTTGATCTCCTTGCGCGGGGGCAGGGCAAAGCGCGCAAGGTAGCTGCGGTACAGATCGCCGTCCCACTGGCGGTACGCCGCGCGGCAGACCTTGCCCACCTGCTCGGGCGTCAGCGTCTCGTAGAAGTTCACGCCGTCCAGCACCACGCCGATGTCCTCCCGCAGCGGCTTGGAGGCGGAAAGCGCCTGCCCCCAGAAGGTCACATTCCCCGCATCCCGGCGGATGAGGTCGAGCAGGGCGTGGATGGTGGTGCTCTTTCCCGCGCCGTTTTCGCCGATCAGGCCCATGACTTCTCCCTTGGGCAGGGAGAAGGAGACGTCGTCCAGCGTAAAGTCCGGGTAGCGCTTTGTCAGGTGCTCCACCTGCAAGATGGCTTCCATGTTCATTCCCCTTCCTGATAGAACATCGTCAGAATTTTGAGGAGCGTCTCCAGCGGAATCCCGCTCGTGCGGCCGATGTCCGCTGCGCGCAGCAGGTGTTCCTCCGCCTGGCGCTGCTGCTCCTCCTGATAAAAGTCGCGGTTCAGCGGGGCGACAAAGGTCCCGCGCCCCACCGTCGTTTCGATGAAGCCGTCCCTTTGCAGGTCCTCGTAGGCCTTTTGCACCGTGATGACGCTGACGTGGATGGACTTGGCCAGCGCGCGCATGGAGGGGAGCGCCTCCCCCGGCTGCAGGGCGCCGCTCATGATCTGCGCCTTGATCTGCGAGGTGATCTGCTCGTAGATGGGCTTGCTCGTGCTGGTGCTGATGAGGATCTCCATGCGGTCCCTCCTTTGTCATTTAGTGTACTTATCGTACAAGCACATTATAGACACGAGAAGGCCCCCTGTCAAGGGGGCCTTCTCCGGAAACCGTCTATTCTTTTTCGCGCTTTTTCTCGCGCGAGGGGGCGGGGAAGTGGATGTCCATGATCTTTTCGGCGATCATCTTGCCCACGTTGGCCTCCGCGGCGACGCGCAGCGCCATGTCGGAGCGATCCCCGCCCGCCTGCGCCGCGGCGCGCTCCAGGGCCGAAATGACCGCGCGCTCCTGCATGGCGCAGAAGCCGTCGTACATGGCGCGCACGTCCCGCGTCTCGAGCTGCGCGGCGATCAGGCGCTGGATCTCCGGCAGGGAGAGCACCTGCTTGAGCAGGCAGATCAGGATGAGCTGGCAGAGGTGGTCCCGCGTGTACCGCTTCTTGACGGGCGGGGGCAGCACCTTGAGCTTGACGTAGTTGTTGATCATGGCGGGCGTGATGCGCTTCTCCTGCGCGTCGCGAAGGAAAAGGCGCAGGCAGTCCTCGAGAATGGCGACCACCTGGTCCATGTACAGGTCGATCGCCGGAAGTTCGTCGTAGCGCGGCATGTGATAGGCTTTCACTTGTTCGGCCCAGGGCCGCAAATCCTCCTGCTGCAAACGGTTCAGCTCCTCTCTGCATACTCCTCTGAAGAACAGTGTAACATAAAAAGGAGTCCGGGACAAGTGCGAAGAAAAAACACTTGACAACGGCTCGCAAAAGAGATAATCTAATCTTGAAAACTAGATGACGGGGAGATGAGAGCATGCTGCGAAAGGTGTATGTCTGGGGAGATTCCATCGCGAAGGGAATCGTGTTCGACGCCGCGCGCGGGCGGTACGTGGGCCTGCGGGAGCGCAGCGGGTTTTCCCGCGCGGCGGAGGCGCTGCACGTGGAGATGGAGAACCACGCGCGCTTCGGCATGACGTCGCAGCGCGGGCGCTTGGCCCTGGAGAACGGATTGCAGAGCGCAGAGCCCGGCAGCCCGGTGCTGCTGAGCTTTGGCGGCAACGACGTGGATTACGATTGGGCCGCCATCTCGGAAACGCCGAAGGAGCGGCACGACCCGCACGTCCTGCCGGAGCAGTTCGCGGAGAACATGGCGCAGATGGTGCGCGACGCGCGCGGCGCGGGGCTGATCCCCGTGCTGCTGACGCTGCCGCCCATCGACTCCGAGCGGTACTTTTCCTGGGTCACGCGCGGCCTGGAAAAGGGCGAGAACGTCCTGAGGTGGCTGGGGGACGTGGAGCGCATCTACCGCACGCACCGGGGGTATTCGGAGATCCTCTGCCAGGTCGCGCGGACCGTGAACGCGCACCTGATCGACGTGCGCGGCGCGTTCGAGCGCGCGGGGGACAGCCTGCGCCGCCTCTGCGTGGACGGCATCCACCCCAATGCCGAGGGCCACGCCCTCATCGGCCAGGCGCTGACGGAATACGCCCTGGCGCACGGGTTCTAACAGAGAATCGCCCGCCCCCTTCGGCTTCGCCCCGACCCGCCGCTGGCGGTTCGGGGTTCCGGCCGGCTTATTGGGCCTGCGCCCCAAACG
>ERZ827492.71-NODE-71-length-109036-cov-8.920059_pt1 | contig 109036 bp, 105 predicted proteins | sample MGYA00519704_ERZ827492 | MGnify/ENA primary metagenome ERZ827492 (study PRJEB31778, sample SAMEA3449325) | human gut metagenome | biome: human gut; feature: human-associated habitat; material: faeces | place: United Kingdom | collected 2010/2012 ... | reverse complement strand
AAATTATTTTATAGCATTCCGCCTTCTACATTTAATTTTTAAAACTATTATCAGGTAATGTATAAATTTATAAAATCCGGAAATAATTGTAATAGAATTAAATTTAAGGAGGATTTTATGAGAAGAGATTTTAGAAAAAATAATCAAAACAGTGATTTAAATGAGAAAATAATAAAATATGCGATAATAGGAGTTTCAATATTAGCCGTAATTGTGTTGGGACTATTGATTTATAGTAAAAGTCTTAATGATAGAGTAAAAGATGAAACTTTAAGTAGTGAACAACTTTCAAGTATATTAAATAATGTGAATTCAAATACAAACACACAAAGTGCAAGTACAGAAATAGGAAAAAGTGTAAATGAAGCTAAAAATGAAATGAAAAACGAAAGTAAAAACACAACAAATACTGCCAATACAGTAAATAACACAAATAAAAATATATTAAATACAAATTCAGTAAATACAACAAATGTTACAACATCAGCACAAACAACTCAGACACAACCAAATAAAAAAGAAGAAACAGAAAAAACAGCAGTAGAACTTAAATTTTCTAACCCAGTAGATGGTGAAATAGTAAGAGACTTTGCAGTAGATAGTTTAATATATTCAGAAACTTTACAAGAATGGACAACACATACTGGAATTGATATAAAGGCAGACAAAACAACAGTTGTAAAATCTGCAGAAGCAGGAACAGTAAAATCAATAAAAAATGACCCAAGATATGGAATGACAATAGTAATAGAACATGAAAACGGATTTAAAACAGTATATTCTAATTTATTAACATCAGAATTTGTGGTAGAAGGAGAAAAAGTTGAAAAAGGTCAATCACTAGGAACAGTTGGAAATACTGCAGCTTTTGAAATTGCTGATGAACCACATTTACATTTTGAAATATTAAAAGATAATGTTGCTGTTGATCCTAATATATATTTAAAATAAAATGAGAAAACTGAAATATTTTTTATTTCAGTTTTTTATAAATATTGATATAATTAAAGATAACAAAAGTAATACAAAATCTTCAAAACTACTTGACAGTTTACCATAATAAAGATAAAATATAATAGGTAGAAAAAAATATATTAAATAAAAATAAATAGATATATATTTGATTCGAACATTGAAAATTAAATAAGAAAGAGGTGTAGATTCATGAATATTGGAATCACTATCGCCGCTGTCTTAATCTCATTTGCAATAGGAATACCTATAGGAATAACATACAGAAAAAAAATTGCAGAATCTAAAATAAGTAGTGCAGAGGAAGAAGCTAAAAAATTAGTTGAAATGGCTAAAATTGAAGCTGAAAATCTAAAAAAGGCCGAAATAATCAAGGCTAAAGAAGAAATCGTAAATAGTAGAAGAGAATTAGACCAAGAGATTAAAGAAAGAAGAGGCGAAGTACAAAGACAAGAAAACAGACTTATACAAAAGGAAGAAAACTTAGAAAGGCGTTCAGATAGCTTTGAAAAGAAAGAACAAGAATTAGAAAAGAAAGTTAGACAACTAGATGAAGAAAAACAAAAAATAGAAGAATTACACGAAGAAAGAATGAAAGAACTTCAAAAAATTTCTAATTTAAACAAAGAAGAAGCAAAACAAATATTATTAAAAGAAGTAGAAAAAGACATAACAGCCGAAAAAGCTAATATTATAAGAGAAGAAACACAAAAAGCTAAGGATGAAGTTAATAAAAAAGCAAAAGAATTATTAACTTACACAATTCAAAAATGTGCAGCAGACCATTCTCAAGAAACTACAGTATCTATAGTAGCACTTCCAAGTGATGAAATGAAAGGAAGAATTATAGGTAGAGAAGGTAGAAATATCAAAGCACTAGAAACATTAACAGGAGTAGACTTAATAATAGATGATACACCAGAAGCAGTAGTATTATCAGGTTTTGATCCATTAAGAAGAGAAGTTGCAAAAATAACATTAGAAAAACTAATTGAAGATGGAAGAATACATCCAGCAAAAATAGAAGAAATGGTAGAAAAAGCAAAACAAGAAGTAGAAGAAACAATCAAAGAAGAAGGAGAAAGAGCAGTTCTAGAAACTGGAGTAATAGGATTACATCCAGATATAGTAAAACTATTAGGAAAATTAAAATATAGGACAAGCTATGGACAAAATGTATTAAACCATTCAATAGAAGTTTCTAATTTAGCAAGAATAATGGCTGAAGAATTAGGATTAGATGCAAAACTTGCAAGAAGAGCAGGCTTATTACACGATATAGGAAAAGCATTAGATCATGATATGGAAGGAACACACGTAGAAATAGGTGTAGAAATTCTTAAAAAATACAAAGAAAATCCATTAGTAATAAATGCAGTAGAAGCACATCATGAAGATGTAGAACCACAAACATTAGAAGCTGTACTAATTCAAGCAGCAGATGCGATAAGTGCTTCAAGACCAGGAGCTAGAAGAGAAACATTAGAAGCATATATCAAGAGACTACAAAATCTTGAAGAAATAGCAGATTCATTTGATGGAGTTGATAAATCATTTGCAATTCAAGCAGGACGTGAAGTTAGAATTATTGTAAAACCAGATAAAATTAATGATGACCAAATGACAATTTTAGCTAGAGATGTAGCTAAAAAAGTAGAAAACGAAATGGATTATCCAGGTCAAATAAAAGTTAATGTTATTAGAGAGACAAGAATTGTAGACTATGCAAAATAAAATAAAAAAGTTGTGACTTAATCACAACTTTTTTATTTTTTAATTCTTAACAGATGTTAAAGGAATATTAAGCATTTTTTTCAGCGCTGAAAAACTAACTAAAATATAACCATGTTTTACTTTATTACATAATATATTGAAATAAGAATATGATGCTCTTAATAACTGACGTTTTGTTATAATTTCATTTTCATCAGGACTAAAGTCAAATTCATCATATAATTCCAATTCATAAGGATCTAAAGTTGAAACATAATTCCGTAAAGAATTAAAACCGTGTTCTTGAAGTAATAAATCAGTTTTAACCAAAACTAATAATTCATCTGGATGTTGCATATAGAAAATTCCTCCTTTTGCAAATTAATAATTAAACAACATAGATATATATTAACATAAAATTAAATAAAATGCAAACTTGATAAATTTTAAAATATATAGTATTATAATAAAGTAATTAAAAAGAAAAAAGAAAGAAGGAAAAAATATGAAAGTTTTAGCAGTTGGAGATATAGTAGGAACAGCTGGAATTAATAAATTAAAACAAAGCTTAAAACAAATAACAGAAAAAGAAAAAATAGATTTCGTTATAGTAAATGCAGAAAATTCAGCAGAAGGAATGGGAATAACAGAAAAAAACTTTAAAGATATAACATCATTGGGTGTAGACTGTATAACAATGGGAAATCATACTTGGGGAAAAAAAGATATATTCAAATTTATAGATAGCCCCAAAATAATAAGACCGGCCAATTACCCAGAAGGTGTTGTTGGAAAAGGTTACAATATTTATACATGTAAAGGCAAAAAAATAGCAGTAATGAATTTAATGGGAAGAGTTGATATAAATATATTAACAGAAAATCCATTTTTAGAAGCAAAAAAGATAATAGAAAAAATTCAAAATGAAGCAGATATGATATTTATAGATTTTCATGCAGAAGCAACAGCAGAAAAAATAGCATTAGGTTATTATTTAGATGGAAAGGCAACAGCAATATTTGGAACACATACACACGTACAAACAGCAGATGAAAAAATATTACCAAATGGAACAGCATACATAACAGATATTGGAATGACAGGTCCAAAATATAGTGTAATAGGAATGAATATACAGTCATCAATTAAAAGATTTGAAACAGCATTACCAGAAAGATATAAAATAGCAGAAGGAGACTGTATATTAAATGCAGTAGCGTTTGATATTGACGAAAAAACATCTAAAGTAAAAGAAATAAAGAGAATATATATGCAATAATTGATAATAATCGATTAATGTCGAAAAATTAATTTTATTGCGATGAAAACTTCCAAAAATTTCCAGAAAACTATTTACAAATATTTCCAGTTATTGTAAAATACCATTATAAAAAGTTGCAACAAAAAAATTATTAGGAGGCAAAAGAAAATGGAAATTTTAAAAATTTCATCAAAATCAAACCCTAATTCAGTAGCAGGAGCAATAGCTGGATTAGTAAAAGAATCAAGTAAAGCAGAAATGCAAGCAATCGGAGCAGGAGCATTAAACCAAGCAGTAAAAGCAGTGGCAATCGCAAGAGGATTTGTAGCACCAGCTGGAGTTGATTTAGTGTGCATACCAGCATTTGCCGATGTAGAAGTAGAAGGTGAAGATAGAACTGGAATAAAGTTGATTGTAGAATCAAGAACATAGAAGTTAAAGGGTCACATTTTTATGTGGCTTTTTTGATGCTTAGAAAAAGTAAAAAAACTATTGACAATTAAAATGAGGTATGTAAAAATAGGGGAAGAAGATATGGAGGTAATATAAATGGAAAAAGTAAGAAAATTTGAAGTAGCAAAAGGTTTTGAAGATAAAGGAATAAATTTACCAGTAAGAAAAACAAAATATTCAGCTGGTTATGATATTGAAGCTGCAGAAGATGTTATAGTTCCAAGTTTTAAAAAAGGAATGAATCCAACATTAGTAAAAACAGGAATAAAAGCTTATATGCAAGATGATGAAGTTTTGATATTAGCAAATAGAAGCTCAAATCCAAAGAAAAAAGGATTAATATTAGCAAATAGTATAGGTGTTATAGATAAAGATTATTATGGAAATCCAGATAATGATGGACATATAATGTTTGCATTTTATAACATAAAAGATGAAGATGTAGAAATAAAAAAGGGTGACTGCATAGGACAAGGAATCTTCCAAAAATATTTAGTAACAGATGATGATATTGCAACAGGAGAAAGATTAGGAGGATTTGGATCAACATCAAAAAATTAAAACTCAAAACTGAAATAGAATGGATAGTCAAACTAGAAAAAAATATAAAATTTTCTAATGCTTGAAAAATAAGGAAAAAATAGCAAAATAACATAAAAAGTCAAAATAAAAGCTTTGACTTTTTTTGTGTTTTGGTGTATAATAAATATGGTTAAAAAATCCAATAAAGTTATTTCATATTGACTTAACTTTATAATATTTTTTTGCTGAAAAATTTTGAAAAAATACTGAAAGGAGCTGACTTACATGTTTAGTGTAGGAGACAAAATAGTTTACCCAATGCATGGTGCAGGGACAATAGATTCAATAGAGGAAAAAGATATATTAGGAGAAAAACAATCATATTATATATTAAAAATGCCAAGTGATGTAAAGGTTATGATACCAACAGCAAAAGCAGAAGAAGTAGGTGTTAGAAATATAATAGATAAACAATCAGCAGAAAAAGTGTTTAAAATATTAGGTCAAGATGAAACAGAAATGGACAAAAACTGGAATAAAAGATATAGAAATAATATGGACAAAATGAAGAGTGGAGACATATACGAAGTAGCTGATGTTGTAAGAAATTTAAGTTTTAAACAAAAAGAAAAAGGACTTTCAACAGGTGAAAAGAAAATGTTAAACAATGCAAAACAAATTTTAGTAAGTGAATTAGTTTTAGCAGAACATGCAAATAAAGATGAAGTTGAAGAACAAATAGAAAACAAAATAAATACATCATTTATGACATTCAGAGCAGATACTGTTGAACAAGATAGTATTGTAAATAAATTTATTCCATTTGATGGAACAAATAATTCAACAAATTTGTAATTGATGTAAATCAGAAGATAAACATATAATATATGTTTTCTTCTGATTTTGTTTTTTTAATATTTTAATAAATTATATAAAAATATATATTTAAAAATTTCGAAAAATATTTTTGAAAATTTTTAAAAAATGTATTGACAAATTTTTAATATAATATTATAATAGCAATTGTCGTTAGGACAAACCAGTTCAAATTATATATGCAGATGTGGCGGAACTGGTAGACGCACAGGACTTAAAATCCTGCGGTTGAATAAACCGTGCCGGTTCGATTCCGGCCATCTGCACCAACTAATAAAAGCCTTGTAAATATTGAAAAATCAATATTTACAAGGCTTATTTTTATAAGGTTAATGCAATAGTAATGCAGTAGAAATTTAATTCATTAAATGCATATGCATACCAGATTTTTTGCGTAAACTCAATTTTTTGTAGGAAAATTTAAGAAGAAAATTACTTGAATAATTTAATAGATAATGATAGACTATAAATGACAATATCAAAAAACAAAAATATATTTCTAAATAAAGAATTAAACTAATTAATAAAGAAATTAAAAAATATAGAAAGGTTAATAATGAATAAAATAGAAGTAGAAGATATATTAATATCAATGAAAACTCCTGATAATGAAGAAACAATAAATAAATTATTGAATAAAGTTAAAACAATCGATGAGGTTTCACTTCAAAAAGCAATTATGCAAGCAGGAGGCACAAAAGAAGCTATAACAAGATTTTTTGAAAGTAAGACTTCTGAAAAACAAAACAATACTGCCCAAAAACATACTTCAATAAACGAATTTTTTTCATATGGGATAGCTAGTAATTGTGTTCATCTTCATTTACCAACTGATTTACATTCAATGATTGCAAATCAAGGAATTTCTAGAACAATAGATACAGTTAATATGTATTTATTGGATGCTATAGATAAAATAAAAGAATTAAAAGAAAATGGCTATGATGAATTTCAAGAAAAAGATAGTATTTATATGATTTCACCAATACTGTTAGGAAGAGAAATTAAATTTTTAAAAGAGTTAGATTTTGAAACAAGAACTTATAAGAAAAAAGAGTTGAATAATGAAGATTTTTTAATGAATAGTCCAGAAGCACAATTTGCTACACAAATATTTGGTAAAGACAAGAATGTGGGAATAGCACAGATAAGTTTTGATTTTATATCTTCAAATGAATGGCAAACGAAAAAAGAAGAAAAATTAAAAGAATTTACTAATAAAGGAATTGCACTTATAACTCAAAAAAAAGAATTGTCAAGAAAAGTAAATGCAAAAGAAATTGAAAAACAAGAAAAAATTGGAGAAGGAAAATGTGCCAATATATATAGAAATGGCAGTACAGTATATAAGATATTAAAAGAAAATTCTGATTCAAAAAGATTCTATAGTAAAGAAATGTTACAAAGATTAGCAGGAGTAAAAAGTGATTTATGCATATTTCCAAATGAAATATTAGAGGACAATAATGGAAATTTGTTAGGCTATTCAATGGATTTTGTTTCTGGAAGAAAAATGAAAGATATAATATCAATGTTACCATTTGAACAATTGCAATCAGTTATTACAAAAGCAGAGCAAGATGTTGAAGAAATATCTAAACAAGGGATTATATTTGAAGATATGCACGATGACAATGTAATGTGGAACGAAGAAACGCAAAAAATAAAATAATCGATACGGATTTTTTTAAAAGGACAGAAGATAATTTAAATTTAAATAATACCAATTATCGAAGATTTGCTGGAATTATACAATATATGATAGATTCAAAAATTAACCAATATGGTAAAACAGAAAATGAAGAATTAATTCCATTTTATAATTTAGCAAATTTGAAAACTAAAAATGGAAAACAATTATCAATAAATGAATATATTTCAAATTTAAAATCTATTGTTGAAAACGATTTTGGAAGACAATTTAATAATTTAAATGAAATAGAAGAGGCATTGCAAGAAAAACAATATGAATTTGAAGAAAAACAACACTTGGAACAAGTAGCAAATAATTTAACCATAAAAGAAAAGTTTGTAAGATTTTTAGTTCAGAGTAAATATATTAGAAAGTTACCGTTTATAAATAAAATTATTGATAGACAAATAAAAATGTTACCAACAGATGTCCAGAAAGTTGTGAATCAACCAATAGTAGATACTATTCAAAAACAAGTGCAAGAGGTAAAAGATACAGATAAAAAAAGAGAATTTATTCAAGACTTAAAAAATTGGACATCTACTACAACACAAGGATTACAAAATTCAAAAATAGATAAGATGACAGACAATTTAAAAGAAAATAACAATTATGATGATATGGAATTGTAATAAAATTAAAGACTCACTGATTTATACTGAATTAAAAAATTTAACCAGTATAAAACAAAGCGAGTCTTTTTAATTTTAAATATTTCTATTTTTCTTACAATACCCACTAACAGGGCAAATATCACACTTAGGACTTCTAGCAACACAAATATTTCTACCATGCCAAATAAACAAATGATTAACATCTTTCCAATACTCCTTAGGAATAAGTTTAACCAAATCTGCTTCAATTTTTTCAGGTTCTTTTTCGGAAGAAAAACCAATCAAATTAGAAATTCTCTTAGCATGAGTATCAACAGCAATACCTTGAGCATCATCAAAAACTTCAAGCATAACAACATTAGCAGACTTTCTGCCAACACCAGCAAGAGACATTAAATCTTTCATATTATTTGGAACAACACCATTAAAATTTTCTAAAACTTGTTTAGCACATAATTTAACATTTTTAGCTTTATTTTTATAAAAACCGCAAGGATGAATAATATTTTCTAATTCATCAATATCTATATTTGCAAAATCTTCGATAGTTTTACATCTACCAAAAAGAGTAGGAGTAGTTTTATTAACTCTTTCATCAGTACATTGAGCTGACAACATAACAGCTATAACCATTTGAAAAGGAGTTTGAAAATCTAAGCTGCATTTTGCATCAGGGTAAGTATCTTTTAAAATTTTTATTATATCAATTGCATCATTTCTTGTCATATCTATACCTCTCATAAATTTAATAATATCAATATAATTATATAAAGAAAATAATAAAAAATCAATAACAAATCAATAACAACAACATCATATTTAACATAAAAAGGAACAATAAAATAAAAAAGTTAATATAATATATAAAAACAATTAGGAGGTAATAATATGTTATGTGCATTGAAAAAAACATTAGGAGTAATATTAATAGGAATAGGATTAGGAATATTATTAGTATTATTGCTTCCACTAACAGGTTGGCTTTTTATAATAGGAGTAGCATTAGCTTGTGTAGGAATCATGTGGCTTGCATGCTAAAGAATAGCTAATAATTAGAATATTAAGGAGGGGTACATATGACTATCGTAGTAAAAAAAGTTCCAAAATTTTTAAGAGGATTTGTAAAATTAATTTTTGGAATAAAAGACTAAGAAAAGAGGGAAAGTAGTAAACTACAACCCCTCTTTTAATATTTTATATAAACAAAAAAGAGCGATTATTATGCTCTTTTAACTTTTCCATTTTTTAAACATTTTGCACAAACATGAATTCTTTTTACTTCACCATTTTCCATAATAGCTTTTACGCTTCTTAAATTTGGTTTCCAAGTACGTGGACTTCTTTTACTTATATGTGAACGAGTTATGCTAAGTTTATTTCCATTACTTTGTGATTTTTCACAAACTGCACATTTAGCCATTTCTTTGCACCTCCTAAATTTTATTAAAACTGACTGTTACTAAGTTTATCATAAAATAATAAAAAAAACAAGTATTTTTGAAAAATTTCTAAAAAAACATTGCAAAATAGGAAAAATATGGTATAATATAAAAGCTATATGAATAAATGAAAGGATTGAGAAATTATTATGAAATGTAAAGTTGAAAAAACAGAAAACGCAAATGAAGTAAAATTAGAGTTAACAATAGAGGCTCAAAAATTTGATGAAGCAATTCAAAAAGTATATTTTAAAAGTGCAAAATATTTTAATATACCAGGATTCAGAAAAGGTAAAGCTCCAATGAATATAGTAGAAAAATATTATGGAAAAGAAATTTTCTATGAAGATGCATTTAATGAAGTAGTACCAGAAGAATTAGAAACAGCATTAAAAGAAAATAAAATAGAAGCTGTAAGTAGACCAGATATCGATGTAAAACAAATCGAAAAAGGAAAAGATTTAATATTTACAGCAGTATTCCAAACAAAACCAGAAGCAGAACTTGGAAAATATAAAGGTATAGAAATACCAAAAATAGAGTATACTGTATCAGATGAAGATATCAACCATGAATTATCACATATGCAAGAACATAATTCAAGATTAATATCAATTGATGACAGACCAGTAGAAAAAGGTGATATAACAGTTATCGATTTCGAAGGATTTGTTGATGGTAAAGCATTTGAAGGTGGAAAAGCTGAAGGTCACGAATTAGAAATAGGAAGCAATACATTTATACCTGGATTTGAAGACCAAATAATTGGAATGAAAATCGATGAAGAAAGAGATATAAAAGTAAAATTCCCAGATGAATATTTTTCTAAAGATTTAGCTGGAAAAGATGCAACATTCAAAGTTAAATTACACGAAATCAAGAAAAAAGAATTACCAGAATTAAACGATGATTTCGCAAAAGACACTAGCGAATTTGATACATTAGAAGAATTAAAGAAAAGCATCAAAGACAGAATGGAAAAAGACAATGAACAAAGACAAAAATATGAAACAGAAGATGCTGTTATAAAAGCAGTATGCGAAAACGTAAAAGTTGATATTCCATCAGGAATGATTGAAAACGAAACAGAAGATATGTTAAGAAATGTTGAAAGCAGACTTTCATATCAAGGATTAAAATTAGATCAATACTTAAAAATGATGGGAAAAACAGCTGAAGAAGTTAAAAAAGAATATGAACCTCAAGCAATAGAAGCAATCAAATCAAGATTAATGTTAGAAGCAGTAATCAAAGCTGAAAAAATAGAAGCAACAGAAGATGAAATAACAGAAAAAGTAAAAGAAATGGCTAAAAATTATGGAAAATCAGATGACAAAGAATTTATGGAAAATGAAAACGTAAGAAATTACATAAAAAGTGGAGTAGAATCTGAAAAAGCATTAGAATTTTTAGTAAAAAATGCAAAAATAAAATAAATAGTAAAAGAAAGGTTGGGGTGAAGCGTTATAAAAAGCATTACCAGCCTTTTTGTGTATAATTATTATGTCTAAAAGACAGAGGAGGAAAAAATATGTTTGAAAAAGATAGTTTAATACCTTATGTAATCGAACAAACAGGAAAAGGAGAAAGATCATATGATATTTTCTCAAGATTATTAAAAGACAGAATTATATTTTTAGGAGAAGATGTTAACCCAACATCAGCAAGTTTAATCATTGCACAATTATTATTCTTAGAATCAGAAGATCCAGATAAAGAAATATCATTATATATCAACTCACCAGGAGGATCTATTACAGATGGAATGGGAATAGTAGATACAATGAACTATATAAAATGTCCAGTATCAACAATATGTGTAGGATTAGCAGCAAGTTTTGGTGCTGTACTTTTAGCAAATGGAGAAAAAGGCAGAAGATTTGCAACACCAAATTCAGAAATATTAATACATCAACCATTAATTGGTGGTCAAGGCGGAGGAATTTCAGGTCAAGCAACTGAAATAAAAATCCATGCAGACCATATGATAAGAACAAGAGAAAAATTAAACAAATTATTAAGTAATAGAACAGGTCAATCTATAGAAACAATAGAAAGAGATACAGAAAGAGACCATTATATGACAGCAGAAGAAGCATTAAAATATGGATTAATAGATGGAATAATGGATAAAAGAATGTAATTAAAGGAGATAGAAAATGGCTAAAAATGATAACCCAAAAAATGTAAGATGTTCATTTTGTGGAAAATCACAAGATAGTGTAAAGAAAATTGTCGCAGGTCCAGGTGTATTTATTTGTGATGAATGTGTAGATTTATGTACAAGCATTATAGAAGCAGAAAAATACGAAGAAGAAGAACAAGGCTATACATTAAATGATTTAGACAAAATACCAAACCCAAAAGAAATAAAGAAAATATTAGATGATTATGTAATTGGGCAAGATGAAGCAAAAAGAACATTATCAGTTGCAGTTTACAACCATTATAAAAGAATTGCTCATGAAGAAAGCAACGAAAAAGACAAAGATGATGTAGAAATACAAAAAAGTAATATCTTACTTTTAGGACCAACAGGATGTGGAAAAACACTTCTTGCAAGAACCTTAGCAAAAATATTAAATGTACCATTTGCAATAGCAGATGCAACAACATTAACAGAAGCGGGTTATGTTGGAGAAGATGTCGAAAATATCTTATTAAAACTTATTCAAGCAGCAGATGGAGATATTCAAAAAGCTCAAAAAGGGATCATATATATTGATGAAATCGATAAAATAACAAGAAAATCAGAAAATTTATCAATAACAAGAGATGTTAGTGGTGAAGGTGTTCAACAAGCACTATTAAAAATAATCGAAGGAACAATAGCATCAGTACCACCACAAGGTGGAAGAAAACATCCAAATCAAGAAATGATACAAATAAACACAGAAAATATACTATTTATTTGTGGAGGAGCTTTTGAAGGCTTAGAAAATATCATAAAAGAAAGAACTGGTAAAAAATCAATAGGTTTTGGTGCAAAAATTGAAAGTGAAAAAGAAATTAATAAATATGAAGTATTTCAAGAATTATTACCACAAGATTTATTAAAATTTGGATTAATACCAGAATTTATAGGAAGATTACCAATAATAGCAACATTAAAAGATTTAGACAAACAAGCATTAATAAAAATAGCTACAGAGCCAAAAAATGCATTAGTAAAACAATATCAAAAATTATTAGAAATGGATGATGTTGAACTAGAATTTAATCAAGATGCATTAGAAGCAATTGTAGATAAAGCAATAGAAAGGAAAACTGGAGCAAGAGGATTACGTTCTATAATAGAAGATATAATGAGAGATATTATGTTTGAAATTCCATCAACACCTAATATCACAAAATGCATTATAACTAGAAATACAGTAATAAATAAGGCAAGACCAGAAATAATTACTGGAGAAAAAACAGCAAATGAACCAAATAAACAAAAAAGACGTGTTCCAGAAAAAAAGAGTAAAGAAACAGCATAACAAAAAAAGATAAAGGTGGAAAAATATTTTCCACCTTTTTTGAGAGATTTGATAATTTAGACATTTTAGACCTCGAATATCCGATTTCCAACAACTCTAAGATTTTGATAATTACTTCTAGTTTCATTAATAGAAGACTTATCAATATCATCTAAAAACTTATTTAATGCATACATTGCTTCGTATGCAGAAGAAAAAGTTTTTTTCAAAAGTTCTTCCTTAGTCATAATCATCCCTCCATTCTGTAATTTGATAAAAATAGTATAGCAAGTACAAAACAAAAAGTCTGTCGAAATAGGAAAGTCTAAGAAAAAATTACAAATATTTTTTCAAAGTTTCAACACTATCTTCTTGCATAACAACGAAATCATTTAAAATACTTTTAACATCTTTTTCAGCATTTTGATTTTGATTTAACAATCGTCTACCTTCAATAATTCCCATATTAGTACCTTGCATTAATAATTCAGATAATTTTGAAGTACTATCATCTGTCATAGTTTTCATTTGAATTCCATACCAAGTCATCATTTTAGTCATAGGATTAGTTTCATGAGGCTCTTTATTACTATAATTGTCATACAAATCATTAACTCTATTAGAAATATCTTGATATTTATTGTATTCGACATCTAAAACCTCTTTAAAATCATTGTCTTTTACTTTCTCAGAAACATATGATATGGCATCCATTCCCATTGTAGCACCTTTGTTTACTTCATCTAGTATATTTAAATTTTGATTTTCCATAAAATACCTCCTAATTATTTATTAATATTTAGTATTTACAGAAAAATATTATATATGCAGAAAAATAAAATTTACATAAAATGTATTGACATATTAAAATGATTTTGCTAAAATAAAATATATTTAAGAGCATATCTAAGAACTAATATAGGTTTGAGCGATATAGAATAGTCAAATAAATTGATTATTTACACAGTGTATAGATAAAAAGTCTTGCAATGGAGTCTTAAGAGATTTCTTTGTGAGGCTTTTTAAATTTTAATAACTATACAACAAAAAAATAAAAGGAGGAAGAAAATGAGATATTTTAAAAAATTATTAGGAGATAGAATATATTTATCTCCAAGAAATAGTCAAGATATAGAACAATTTACAGAATGGCTAAATGACTTTGAAACAACAGATTATTTAGGAAGAAGTAGTCAACTTATAACCTTAGAAGGAGAAAGACAATTTTTAGAAAAAGATAGTACTCCAGAAGCAACATTTGTTATAGTCACAATAAATGATGACAAAATGATAGGAACAGTTTCATTAGAAAAAATTGACTGGATAAGTAGAAATGCCACTTTGGGAATTTTTATAGGAGATAAAGAATATAGAAATAAAGGTTATGGAACAGAAGCAATAAAATTAATATTAGAATATGGTTTTAAATATATGAATTTGCACAATATAAAGTTAGATTTAATGGAATTTAATGATAGAGCACTAAAATGCTATGAAAAGTGTGGATTTAAAGAATATGGACGAAGGAGAAAGTGTAAGTTTATAAATGGAAAATATTATGATACTATAAGTATGGATGTACTAGCAGAAGAATTTACAGGAGATTTTATAAGAAATAAAAATATATAGATAAGGTGATGTGTAATATGATTAGTCAAAAGCAAAAAGATATCCAAATAAGAAAAATACAAAAAGAAGATATAGAGAAAATAATACCATTATTAGAACAAGTTTCTACATTACATATAAATATGAGACCAGATATTTTTAAAGAAAAAACAGAAGCAAATATGGAAAAAGAAATATTGGATATAATAAATAATGAAGAAAAAATTTCTCTTGTAGCAGAAGAAAAGGAGAAAATATTAGGAATTATTGTTTTAAAAATAAAGAAAGTAATTGATCACATTAATTTAAAAAATAGTAAAGTATTATGGATAGAGGAATTGTGTGTGGATGAAAATAATAGAGGAAAAGGAATAGGAAAAATCCTTATAAACAATGCTAAGAAGATAGCAAAAGATTTGAAATGTGAAAGATTAGAATTAAATTGTTGGGAAGCAAATAAAGATGCTATTACTTTTTATGAAAAACAAGGAATGAAAAGTCAAAGAAGAGTTATGGAAATAAAAATATAATAAGTTAGAAAGTATATTTTTTACTTTCTAACTTACAGCACCTAAAATCAAAATCCCTAAATTATCATTATAAATTTCATTAAACTGAGAAATAGGCAAAGGATTTTCACCCAAACCAGCTTCAATAGTATAACCAGGCTTATCAAAATATAAAATAAACCAATCTTTATAACCAGCAAAACTAGAATTATATGGAACATCAGTTAAGAGATAACCACTTGCTTTTGCAAATTTTTCGCCAATTTCATACCCATTAGGAGGATTAATATTTTGAAAATTCCAGTAAATTTCTTGACCTTGAGTGTGATAAGCAATAATCGAATCAAAATTATGTAATAAAGTAAAATTGTAAATAGCTTTAGCTTCAGGTTCTATAAGAGGTGCTAACCCAACAAAATCACGAGGAGCAGGACTAGTAACACCTTGTGAATATTTAATTTCTTTAGCTTTTTGCCATTCTGCAGGAAATTGCAAATTTAAATCAGTACCAAGAATATTAGCTTTCCATCCATTAGGAAAAGGAATATCTGGGTATTTTAAAACTATATTTTGAGCTTGAATAAAAGCAGAAGAATTTTTAGATAAATTTCCTGTAACTAAATCAACACCATCAGGATTTACCATTGGCATAATATAAATTGAAACACTATTAAATAAAGTTTTGATATTATAATCATATAAATTCAAATCATTAACATAAGCATTACAATAATCTTCAATAAATTTCATCATAATAACACTTGTAATCCATTCATTAGCATGGAAAGAAGCGGAATAAAAAACTTTTTTTGAACCAGTACCAAGTTTTACAACATATAATTTTTTTCCAAGAACACTACTTCCAACAACTTGAATATTAAGAAAAGGAAAAGCTCTATTAAGAGTAAATAAATTTTGAGTTAATAAATCATAAGTATAAGATTTATCAGTAGGAACAATATTCATAAAAATCACCCGATATATTATATTAAAAAAAATAAAAATGTTGCTAAAAAAATACAGATGTAGTATAATAAAAAAGTACATGGGGATGTAATGGTTTCGACATTACACCAGAAAAATAGATAGCAAGTAGTGGATTCTCGTTGGCCACTTAAAAAACGAGAAAATAAAATAAACGCTGATAAACAAGAATTAGCATACGCTGCCTAAGTTGCAGTGTCATCTTACTAAATAGCCTACTGATTTAGATAAGGTGTCGAAATAAAGTAGGAAACGAAGCTATTTTTTCTTTAGAAATAGCGGGTATTTTATAAAGATATATTTATTTTTAGCCTGTTTGCCGGCGAAAAGTAAATGAAAATAAAAGACAAAATAAACTTGTAGAAGTCTATTTGGAAAGTGTTATGGACAGGAGTTCGACTCTCCTCATCTCCACCAAAAGAAATGTTATAAACTAAAAATGAGGAATTTCTATATCTTTGAAGTTCCTTATTTTTTTATTTTAACCACTATTTAACTGGTTAGATTTTTTCTTTAATTCTCCAAAAAATATTGTAAAATTCCCCAACTTGGTGTAAAATACGAATAACCGTAAATAATAATAGGAGGCAAAACAAAAATATGAGATTTGTAACAGACGAAAAATCAAAACAAGAATACAAAAAATTTTTAGAAACAAACGAAAGATGTAACTTTCAACAATCATTAGAATGGGCAGAAGTAAAAAAACCAAACTGGAAACCAGAAGTAATACTAGCAGAAGACGAAAACAAAAACATCATAGGATCACTATGTGTATGGATTAGAAAAATGCCAATATTTGGAAACATGATGTATGCATCAAGAGGTCCAGTATGTGACATTCACGATATAAAAGTAATGAAACAATTAACAGATGGAGCAAAAGAATTAGCAAACAAATACAATGCATTTGTTTTAAGAATAGAACCAGATATATTAAAAGAAGACCAAGATTTTAGAAATATAATAACAAATCTAGGATATCAAATAAAAGATGATGCCAAAGACTTTAAAGATGAAATACAACCAAGATTTGTATTCAGATTAGATATAAAAGACAAAACAGAAGAAGAGGTAATGGCTGGATTTCACCAAAAATGGAGATATAATATTCGTTTAGCAGGTAGAAAAGGTGTAGTAATAAAAGAAGGAACAAGAGAAGATTTAAAAGACTTCCACAAAATAATGATAGAAACAGGAAACAGAGATGGTTTCATAACAAGACCACTAGAATACTTTGAAAAAATGTATGATAACATGGTACCAGGTGGCCATATGAAATTATTAATGGCATATTATGAGGACAAGCCAATATCTGGAGTAATACCAATTTTCTATGGAAATAAAACATGGTATTTATATGGAGCAAGTAGTAATCAACATAGAAACTTAATGCCAAATTATCTACTACAATGGGAAATGATAAAAATGGCGATAGCAAGACATGATGATATATATGACTTTAGAGGAGTATCAGGAGTTGTAGATGAAAATCATCCACAATACGGATTATATAGATTCAAAAAAGGATTTGGAGCAACATTTACAGAATTTATAGGAGAAATTTACATTCCATTCAAACCATTAACATATAAATTATATAAATTTTCTGAAAAAACATTTAGAACATTAAGACAAATCAAAAGAAAAATAACAAAATAGTAGGAGGAAAATTTGAAAGCGGTAATAATTGAAAAAAAAGATTTACGTTATAATATAGAAAAAATAAAAGAATATGCTAATAAAAATTTGCCTGATGATAATGGAAATAAAGTAAAAATAATAGCTGTTGTAAAAGCAAATGGTTGTGGACTTGGAATAGTTGAATTTACAAAGTTCTTAATAGATAATGGAATAGATTTTTTTGCAGTTGCAACAATAGAAGAAGCCTTGCAATTAAGAAATGCAGGAATTAAAGAAAAAATATTAATGTTATCATCAACAGCAATAAAAGAAGATGTAAAAACTTTAATAGAAAACAATATTATATTAACAATAGGTTCAAAAGAATCTGCTGAAGTTGCTGAAGAAATAGGACAAGAATTAAATAGAACAGTAAAGGCTCATATAAAAATAGATACGGGATTTGGAAGATACGGATTTGTTTATACTAATAGAGAAGAAATGATTAAAACAATAAAAGAAATGAAAAATATAAAAATAGAAGGAACATATACACATTTTTCAAATTCCTATTATGATGACCAATATACACAAACACAATTTAAACGTTTTATAGATTGTATTGAAGTTTTAAAAATGAATGAAATAGAAACAGGAATGTTACACGTGTGTAACACATCAGCATTTATAAAATTCCCACAAATGCATTTAAATGCAGTAAGAATAGGCTCAGCATTTACAGGAAGAATATCATTTAAAAATAACATGGGATTAAGAAAAATAGGATATCTAAAATCAAATGTATCTGAAATAAAAGAACTTCCTGAAAAGTTTAATATTGGTTATTCTAACACATATACAACAAAGAAAAAAACAAAAGTTGCAATTATTCCGTGTGGCTATATGGATGGTGTAAATATAGAAACAGGAAGAGATATGTTTAGAAAAGTTGATAAATTAAGATATATAGTAAGAGACATAAAAGATGCATTTAAAAAGCAACAATTATATGTTAATATAAATGGTCAAAAATGTCCTATATTAGGAAGAATAGGAACATATCACGTAACTGCTGATATAACCGGAAAAAATATAAATATAAATGATGAAGCAATATTTAATGTAAGTTTAAAACATGTTGATAGTGGTCTAAGAAGGGAGTGGAAATAATTGGAACAAGAAACTCAAAATCAAAAATTAGGTTTTTTCAAAAAAATATGGTATTCAATAGATAAAATAGAAAAATATGGTGAAATGTCTGCACAAGGCTTTCCAAGAGCCATAAGCTATTTGTTTCAAATTATAATAATATTAGCATTAATAGTAGCTGGAACAACCCTATATCAAACTAGAAATGCTATAAACCAAGTAGCACAATTTGTAAAAGATGAAATTCCTAATTTTACATATTCAGATAATGAATTGAAATTAGAAAATAATGAAGTAATAACAAAAGAACAAGAGTATTTAGGAAAAATAATAATAGACACAAATACAGAAAATCAAGAAGAAATAGATAAATATATAAATGAAATATCAGAAGAAACTGGCGGATTAATTATATTAAAAAATAGAGTTATAATAAAACAAGTTGGAATGACAGGAACATTAAATTATAACTACGAAGATTTAGTAAATCAAATAGGAATGTCTAATTTTGACAAAGAACAAGTAATCGAATTTGTTACAGGAACACAAATGACATCAATTTACTTAGGATTATTTAGCATATTATTAATGTCTGCAATTTCTGTATACTTTATAAATACAATATTAAATGTTGTTCTTGTAAGTATATTTGGTTACTTAGCAACATTAATTACAAAAATGAAAATGAGATATGTTGCAATATTAAATATGGCAATTTATTCAATAACTTTACCAACAATATTGCAAATGTTATATGTAATAGCAAATCAATTATTTGGAATACAAATAAAATATTTTGATGTAATGTATATATTAGTATCATGTATTTATATGATTGCAGCAATATTTATATTAAAATCTGATTTTACAAAAAAACAAGAGCAATTATCTGAAGTTGTAGAAGTTCAAAAACAAGTAAAAGAAGAATTAAAAGAAAACGAAGAAAAAAAACAAGAACCTGAAAAAAAGAAAGATAAAAAGAAAAAAGAAGACAAAAAACAAGAAGATAAAGAGGATGGAAATGAAGGGCAAGAACCAGAAGGTTCAAATGCTTAAATAAAAAAGGAGCATATACAATATGGAAAACAATAAAAACAAACCTAAAAAAGAAAAACTAATTTTATCATTAAGTATATTAGCTGTACTTATACTAATATTAGTTGGAATGATGATATTTTATATAACAAAAAATCAAAATTCAGATGATAAAACATTAGCATATACAGATTTAATAAAAGAAATGTCATATGGAAATATAGAAAAAATAGAAATGACAGTAGGAAGCACTAGTGTAAAAGTCAAAATAAAAAATAATGATACAGAGAAAAAAGCTATTGTACCAAATACACAAGCATTTATAGAATTAGTACAACAAAAAGTAGCAGAAGGTAATGAAATTGAATTAGTACAAAAACCAAAAAGTGTATTAACACAAATACCAACAACATTATTTAGTTTATTACCAACAATAATTATGGTTGCATTATTTATAATGATATTTAAAATGCAAGGCCTTGGAGAAAAAGGACAAGTTTATGAAGAAACAGAAAGAAAAACAAAAATAAAATTCAAAGATGTTGCAGGTTTAGATGAAGAAAAAGAAGAACTTGTAGAAATAGTAGATTTCTTAAAAAGACCAGAAAAATTCACAAAAATGGGAGCAAAAATTCCAAAAGGTGTACTTTTATATGGTAAACCAGGAACTGGAAAAACGTTAATTGCAAAAGCAATTGCAGGAGAAGCAAATGTACCATTTATATCAATGAGTGGATCAGAATTTATAGAAATGTTTGCTGGACTTGGAGCATCAAGAGTAAGAAAATTATTTGAAAAAGCAAGAAAATTATCACCATGTATAGTTTTCATAGATGAAATTGATGCAATTGGAGCAAGAAGAACATCAAATAGTGGAGCAGAAACAGAAAATAATCAAACTTTAAATCAATTATTAGTTGAAATGGACGGATTTAGTTCAGAAGAAACAATTATAGTATTAGCAGCAACAAATAGACCAGAAATGCTTGATAAAGCATTATTAAGACCAGGTAGATTTGATAGACAAATAACTATTCCAGTACCAGACTTAAAAGGAAGATTAGAAATTTTAAAAATTCATAGTGAAGATAAAAGATTATCAGACAATGTTAATTTAGAAAGCATAGCAGAAGACACTGCAGGATTTACAGGTGCAGAACTTGCAAATATTTTAAATGAAGCAGCAATTATTGCAACAATAAATAAACATGAAGAAATAGAAAACTCTGATATAGAAGAAGCGGTTAAAAAAGTAACTGTAGGACTTGAAAAGAAAACAAGAGTATATTCAGAAAAAGACAAGAAACTTACAGCATATCATGAAGCTGGACACGCAGTAGTTAGCAAATATCTGCCAACACAAATGGATGTAAAAGAAGTATCTATAATTCCAAGAGGTGTTGCTGGTGGTTATACAATGTATAAATCAGATGAAGATAAATACTATATGTCAAGAACAGAAATGCAAGAAAAATTAATTGCATTACTAGGTGGGAGAGCAGCAGAAAAACTAGTATTAGATGATATCTCTACAGGAGCAAGTAATGATATAGAAGTTGCTACAAAAATTGCAAGAGAAATGGTAACAAAATATGGTATGAGTGATAACTTAGGACCTATAGATTTTCAAGGAAGAGACCAAAATGATTATATGATTTTTGGAGAAAATATTGGAGATAAAATAGGACAAGAAGTTAAGAATTTAATAGATATAGCTTATAATGATGCTCAAAAATTATTAATAGAACATAGAGATAAGTTAGATATAATAGCTCAAACTTTATTAAAACAAGAAAAAATAAATGAAGAAGAATTTAAGAAAATATTTGAATAAAAGAAAAACCCCTAGAGTATTACTCCAGGGGTTGACTTGTTCGTTTTTTTACATATTACATTTTTGTCATTATAAATGACCAAAAATCATTAAAATCTTTTTGCTTATTGAATGAAATAGTATCTTCATTCATAATAAAGCCATTATATCTTTTGGCTGCTTCAAAGATTTCCTGTTTTACCATTGCAATGGTATCACATTGAATAGATTTTATAACGGGTTTTATAAAATCTGAACAAGTACAGACGATTGTATCTCTTTTCATAAAAAGCCTCCTATAGTTTTAGATGATTTTGTTCAACACCAGTTGTACGAAAAAATTGTGAAATTGAGTATCAGAAAAGCAACGAACATTAAGCTCACCATTAAGTTCTGTGATAGCTAGATTGTTAGATTTTGCCAATTGTTCTATTAGCTTTTTGGAAGTTGTCAAACTATTAAGATTCTCAATTTTTACAACTGAATTGTGATCAGCACTAGGATTAATAACACTTACAATAAGGCACTTTATAGATGTTATTTTCTCAGATGTCATACAATCTCCTTTCTTTTCAAAGTACAAAATTTTTTGTTACATAATAAGTATAACATAAAAACGAACAAAAATCAAACAATATTACAAACATATTACAATTAGTTAATATTTGTATTACACGTATTGCAAATAGAATAACAAAAATATAAAATTATAAAATATATAAAGAAATAAAAAGGAGGGCATACAATGGAAAGTCAAAAAATAAAAGATATAGAAGAATTACAAAAAATTGCAAAAAAAATAAGAAAAGGAATAATAGAAGAAGTATATAGTAGCCAATCAGGACATCCAGGAGGTTCATTATCAATAGCAGATATATTAACAGTATTATATTTTTATGAAATGAATATAAATCCTGAAAATCCAAAAGATGGAAATAGAGATAGACTAGTATTATCAAAAGGACATTGTTCACCAGCATTATATGCAACATTGGCAAATAGAGGATTTTTTGATGTAGAAGAACTAAAATCATTTAGAAATATCAACGGAAAATTGCAAGGGCACCCAGATATGAAAAACATACCAGGAGTAGATATGACAACAGGTTCATTAGGACAAGGATTATCAGATGCAAATGGAATGGCAATAGCTGGAAAATTAGACAAAAAAGATTACAGAGTATATTGTATATTAGGAGATGGAGAAATAGAAGAAGGGCAAATTTGGGAAGCTGCAATGGCATCAAATAAATACAAGTTAGATAATCTATGTGTAATTGTAGATAACAATAATTTGCAAATAGATGGAACAATAGAAGAAGTAATGAGTTCATATCCAATAGATGAAAAATTTAAAAGCTTTGGATTTCAAATTATAAATATTGATGGAAATGATATAGAAGAAATAATAAAAGCATTTGATGTAGCAAAAAATGTAAAAGGAAAGCCAACTTGTATAATTGCAAAAACAGTAAAAGGGAAAGGGGTTTCTTTTATGGAAAATAAGGTTGAATGGCATGGAAAAGCTCCAAATGAAGAACAATATAAGCAGGCAATGGAAGAATTAGAAAATTAAAAGTAAATCTTTAGAAAAAAATCCCAATAATAAAAAATACTTGTCAAAAATAATTCGATATGTTAATATATAATCATACTAAAAGTAAAACAAAAGAAAAGGAGTACAAAATATGAAAAGTGCTGAAACTTTTGTAGGAGTACACACACACACACACACACACAGGTAGTTTAAATAATAATAAAAAAATATATATAATAAAAATAGATAGGAATATTAACCCAGTACCAATATTAGATACTGGTTAATATTGCTGTCTTTTTGTGTTGTTTATAATAAATAAAAAATTAAAATGAAAGGAAAAGAAATATGGAAAAAATAATAAATAATAAAGGTATAACATTAGTGGCGTTGGTAATAACTATAATTATATTATTAATATTAGCGGGAATAAGCATTCAAGCAATAACAAATACAGGATTATTCGCAAATGCCAAAAGAGCAAAAGATGAGTCAATGAAAGGACAATTAAAAGAAGAAATTAGTTTAGCAATTCAATCAATACAAACAGAAGAAATTTATAAAGGAAATAGTGTAACATTAGAAACATTAGCAGGAGGGCAATTACAAAAGGAATTAAAAGATATAACAGCAGAATTAGCAGAAGGAGAAATAAATGGAGAGTATAAAGATTATGAATATACTATAGATGATAAGTTTAATGTTACAATAAATGGACCAGTAACAGGAGTAAGAATAAAAGGAAATGCAGAAGTTCAAACAGGATATGTATTTGAAGGAAACACAGTAGAGATAAAAGTGACAGCAAGTATAACAGAAGGAACAATAACAGGAATAGAAGCACCAGAAGAAGCAACAATAAAAACAGATACAAGTGCAACAGAAAAAGTATATACAGTAAATAAAAATGGAGCATATGTATTTAAAATAACCAGTGATGCTGGAAAAACCAAAAATATAACAGCAAAAGTAGAAAATATATTAGCTGCACCACAAATAACAGTAAGTGAAGTGAAAAAAGATAGTTTTAAAATAAATGTAGAAAACAATTATCCAGAAGGAGCAATAACAGAATATAGATATTCAGTAGGAGGAACAGTAAAACAACAAGGAACAACAGATAAAAGCTATGCGGTAACAGGATTAAGTGAAGATACAGAATATAGTAATATAAAAGTAGTTGCATATATAAATAGTGTAAGTAAAGAAAGTAATACAGAAAAAGTAACAACAGAAATGAAAGATGGAATAGCATATACTTGGGATGAGATAGCAGAAATGGCAAAAGCGATATCAAATGATAGCTCAATAACAGATGATACAGAAACAGTAACAGTAAATGGGAAAACATTAAAAGTAGGACAAATGAAAAGATTAGATGGAAAAAAGGTAAGAATATTAGGATTTAATCATGACGAATTAGTAGATCCATCAGCTTATGGAACAACAACATTAACAGGAAAAGCTGGAATAAGTTTTGAGTATGTAGATTTCTTAACAGAAGCAGGAATGAATAGTAGTGATACTAGTTCAGGAGGTTGGAACTCTTCTGAACTAAGAAGAACATTAAATGGAACAACATATAATTCATTAAGTATAAAAAGTAATATAAAGAAAGTAAAGAAGGATTATATACCAACATATGATGCGGCATCAACACAAAAAACAGAGGATTATTTATGGTTATTATCATGTGGAGAAATATGGGATAATGGTGATAAAGCTAATTACAGAGGTTATGCAATAGCAACAGAAGGAAAACAATATAAATACTATAAAATGAATTTAGGAAGTACAAACTTTGATTCTTCAAACGATATCACAAAAAAACCAAGTACAAGCAATTCAGACTTGTGGTGGCTTCGTTCGCCTAGTTACACCCATAGCGGCCATTTCTGCCGTGTGCGCTCTTACGGCTATTGCGGCAGTGCCCTAGCTAGCACCTCTTACGGGGTTGCCCCTGGCTTTTCAATCTAGTATCATTATGCAAATTACTATAAAATGCACTTAACATAAAAAATACAGTAATAAAAAAAAAAAAAAATATATCAGCCCTCTGAAAAGAGGGCTTTGCAAAAGGAGAAATAGTAGTTTGTCAGTATATGTGAGTAAAAGAAATGAAAGCAAAGTGGAATTTCTTGAAACAGCAAGAAAATTTCCAAAACCAGTTGACAGCTCAGTAAAAAAATGGTAAAATTAATAACTGTAATCCGCTTAGTCAAGGTTCATAAATACTAATTAAATTTAGTTACCTGTATAAAAGGATTAGCGAGTATACGATAAGGGAGGTGCATTTTAGATGTACGCAATAATTGAAAGTTGTGGAAAACAATACAAAGTATCAGAAGGAGATGTTGTATTTTTTGAAAAACTAGATGCAGAGGAAGGTAAAAAAGTTACTTTTGATAAAGTTGTTCTAGTATCAGATGAAGGAAAAGTACAAGTTGGAAATCCTTATGTTAAAAGTATGAAAGTTGAAGGAAAAGTTGTTTCACACGGTAAAGGTAAAAAAATCATTGTTTTCAAAATGAAAGCTAAAAAGAACTACAGAAGAAAACAAGGACATAGACAACCATATACAAAAGTTGAAATAACAGCTATCAAATCAACAGCAAGAAAAACAGCTGCAAAAGCTGAAGAAAAAGTAGAAGCTTAATTATAAAAAAGCCTACATATTAATTAAATGAATTTAATTAAAAAATAAATAAAATATAAGTTAATTAAAAAAGAGATTTTAATTGACTAAGCGAAAGGAGTGAGAAATAAATGGCACATCATAAAGGACAGGGAAGTACAGATAACGGTAGAGACAGTGAGTCAAAGAGACTTGGTGTGAAAAGAGCAGATGGTCAATTTGTTTTAGCCGGAAATATTTTAGTAAGACAAAGAGGAACAAGAGTATATCCAGGAGTTAACGTTAAAAAAGGTAGTGATGATACTCTATATGCAGTAGTAGATGGAACAGTTAAGTTTGAAAGAAAGGGTAGAGATAAGAAACAAGTTAGTGTTTACCCAGTAGAAGCATAACTGAAATAAGCTCGAAATTTGTCGAACGATTTATGTTGAAATTAAACAAAAAATATGATAATATAAAACCATACATTATTTGTCAATGTATGGTTTTATAAATTTTTAAATCAAAGCAACTTAGGAAGGACAAAAATAAATCTAAAAAAATCCCACAAATATTATAGAAAATAGAAAAAAAGGAGGCTAATACAAAAAAGTAAACAAAAGAAATATAAAAAATACAAATTTACTATAGAAAAAACATTGACAAATGAATAAAAAATAATTATAATAAAGGAGATGAAGCAATATAGAAATTTTTACTTATGGAGACTATCTAAAATATAAAGATATTTTTAAAAAATATAAAATATCAAAATTATCAGATCAAAAAGAAAGCTACAATATAACAAATAAACACGACAAAATATTTAGAACAATATTAGATAAAAAAGAAGAAGCGATTGCCTTAATAAATCAAGCAATAAAAACAAAACTAAAAGCAGAAGAAATAGAAAAATATACAAGTAGCTTTGTAAATAAAATATTTCAAAATAGAGAAGCAGACATAGTGTATAAATATAAAAATAAAAACATATTTTTCTTAATAGAACATCAAACAAAAATAGACTATTCAATGCCATACCGAATATTAGAATACGAAACAGAAATAATGAAAAGTGCAATAGATATAAGAAAAGTAAAAAACAAAGAATACAAACTACCATTAGTAATCCCAATAGTTTTGTACACAGGCAAGAAAAAATGGGATGCCAAAAGATATCTAGAGGAAAGCCAAGAAACATTAGATGGTGTAAAAATAAAAGCGGGAAACTATAATTTAGTAGATATCAATGATTTTACAAAAGAAGAATTATTACAAGAAGAAACACTAATCTCAAAAATGATGTTACTAGAAAAAAGCGAAAGTACAGAAGAAACAATAGAAATGCTAGAAAAAATAATACCAGGTATAAAAAAAGATGACGAAGAGTTACTAAAAAGAATAATATCAATATTATTTGGAGAAAAAATAGGAGAAGAAAAAACAAAAGAATTAATAGAAAAAATAGATGGAGGTGATGGAAAAATGTTAGCGGTAGTAGATATGATAAGAAATGAAAACCAGATGTATATTAATATGGGCAGAAAAGAGGGTAGAAAAGAAGGTAGAAAAGAAGAAAGAAAAATTAGAAACATAGAAATAGCACAAAAACTTTTAAAACTAAAAATGCCAATAACACAAATAAGTGAAGTTACAGAATTAACAGAAAAAGAAATAAAAGCACTAAAACAATCATAAAAAATAAAGAATCCATTTACCAAACATCAGGAAAAATGGGTTCTTTTGTTACATTTTTAAGAGAATATTACAAAAGTATTAAATGTATATTACAATTTTATTAATTCTATTGACATTAAATGAAAAAGGAATAAAATAGTAGCATAGGAGTAAAACAATATGAGAATTATCAGTGGAAGTGCGAGAGGAACAAATTTATTTACATTAGATGGATTAACCACAAGACCAACTTTAGATAGAGTAAAGGAATCAATTTTTAATATAATTCAAAATGAAATACTAGAAAGTGTTTTTTTAGATTTATTTTCAGGTAGTGGTGCAGTAGGCTTAGAATCTGCAAGTCGAGGGGCAAAAAAAACAATCTTATGTGATAAATCAAAAGAGGCAATAAAAATTATAAATAAAAATATAGAAAAAACACATTTAAAAGAAAAAGTAGAATTGTACAATGTGGATTATAAAGAACTTATAAAAAATAAACTAAAAGAAAAAATAGATATTGTGTACATAGACCCACCTTACGATTCAGATTTTGCTGTAGATGCAGTAAAATTATTAATAAAAAACAAATTAGTTGATGAAAAAACGTTAATTATTATAGAAACAGACCAAGAAAAACGAATACTAAAACAATTAGAAAATGAAAAATTAAAAATACAAATAACAGATAAAAGAAAATATGGAAGGGCAATAATTATTTTCTTAAAATTAGAAGAAAGCCAAAATTAGAAAGGGGTAAAACCATGGAAATATTTACATTATTAGAATCTTTAGAGGATGTTATAGAAAGAAGTAGAAGTCTACCATTCTCTGCGAAAGGAATTGTAGACAAAGAAGAAATTTTAGATTTAATTAAGGAAATAAGATTGAAACTTCCAGATGAACTAAAACAAGCAAAATGGGTAAAAGAAGAAAGACAACGTATTTTAGTAGAAGCACAAAAAGAAGCAGATGGAATTGTTAAAGAAGCTGAAAATAGAATAATCTCAATGATTGATGAACATGAGATAACAAGAAAAGCTTATGAGCAAAAAAAAGAAATAATAGAAAATGCAAATGAAAGATCAAGAGAAATTTCTAATGGAACAAAAGAATATGCAGATGAATTATTACAACACACAGAGGAAGTTCTAACAACAACCTTAGGAAACTTAGAAAAAAATGTTGCAGAAGCATTAAAATTAATGGAAATATCTTTAGAAGATACAATAAAAACTGTTCAAAATAGTAGAAAAGAATTAAAATAAAAAAATACAAAAAGGAGGGAAATGGGGGCCGGATTATTTCCCCTCCTTTTTCCGTTAAAAGACAATAAAATTGCAGGAATAAGTTTGAAAAATAATTGTAAAATACAATATTTTTAATCAAATTTTGTGCCTTGTAAGAAAGGAATGTTAGTAAAAATGGCAAAAAGAAAAACAAATAAAAAAAGAAGAAAAACTACTAAAAAAACTGTATCAAATATTGATTTAGCAGTAGTTGCATTAATAGTTATAAGTATTTTATTAGGTGTATTGATATATGCTAAATCAGGTGTTATAGGAGTAAAACTAAATGAGATCTTAGGCGGTATGATGGGAATAATAAAATATGTATTACCAATTGGAATATTTGCAATGGCAATAAAAATGGCAATAGATGATGATGAATATTTAAGTTCAAAATTAGCTCAATGTGCAATCTTATTAATAAGCTTTGCAGTACTTATGTGTGTATATCAAGTAAATGTTGGAAATTTAACAATAGACAAAAGTTTATCAGAAGTTGTAAAAGATTCATATGCATTAGGAACACAAGAAAAAGGTGGAGGAGCATTAGGAGCTATACTTGCAGTGCCACTTGTAAAACTATTAGGACCAATTGGAGCAATAATTTTATGTGTAGGTATTGTAATAATTTTAGCAGTATTTGTATTTGGTATAAACGCATCAGAAATTATAAATAATTTTATAGAAAAATCACAAGAAAATAGAGAAGAAAGATTAGAACAAAAACAAAAAAATAAAGAAGAACAATTGAAAATGAGACAAGAAATGCTTGAAGAAAAAAGAAAAGCAAGAGAACAAGCAAGACAAGAAGCTTTAGCTGATAATAGTGTTGGAGAACAAATAAAAATAAACTTTGGTGGAAGATTAATTGATGATGATGCAAAAGGTGGAAAAGTTAAATATAGCCATGAAGGAGAAGATTTAACACCATTAACAAAAGAAACTAAAAAACAAAAAATGCAAGAAATAAAAGAAAATAATCAACCAGATGTAATAGAAAACAACTTATTTAAACAAGAAGAACAAAAGAAAGAAGACAAAACAAAAGAAGTATTACAACTAGAACATGCAATGGTAGTAGAAGATGAAAACTATGAATATCCTCCAATAGAACTATTAGGAAAACCAGCTAAAAAAGCATTAAAGGGTGGAGCAAAAGCATTAACAGATACAGCAACAAAATTACAAAAAACATTATATAGTTTTGGAGTATCAGCAAAAGTAGAAAATGTATCAGTAGGACCTGCAATTACACGTTATGAATTAAAACCAGCAGAAGGGGTTAGAGTAAGTAAAATAGCTAACTTAGCTGATGATATAGCTTTAAATTTAGCAGCAGAAACAATAAGAATAGAAGCACCAATTCCAGGAAAACAAGCCGTTGGAATTGAAGTACCAAACAAAGAAAAAGAAGCAGTTCACTTAAGAGAAGTATTAGAAAGTGAAGAATTCCAAAATAATAAATCAAAACTTACAGTAGCATTAGGAAAAGATGTTGCTGGAAATATACAATTAGCAGATATAGCAAAAATGCCACACGTTTTAATAGCTGGTTCAACAGGTTCAGGAAAGAGTGTATGTATTAATACAATAATTTCAAGCATAATATATAATGCAAAACCAAGTGAAGTAAAATTAGTAATGGTCGACCCAAAAGTAGTAGAACTTTCAGTTTATAATGGAATACCACATTTATTAATTCCAGTTGTAACAGACCCTAAAAAAGCTGCAGGTGCACTTGCTTGGGCTGTACAAGAAATGGATGATAGATACAATAAATTTGCACAAAAAGGTGTAAGAGATTTAAAAGGTTATAATAAAGCTATAGAGAAAGAAGAAGGTGTAGGAAAATTACCACAAATAGTAATTATAGTAGATGAACTTGCAGATTTAATGATGGTAGCTGCCAAAGATGTTGAAGAGGCTATATGTAGATTAGCTCAAAAAGCTAGAGCAGCAGGAATGCACTTAGTAATAGCAACACAAAGACCATCAGTAGATGTAATTACAGGTTTAATTAAAGCAAATATACCATCAAGAATAGCATTTGCGGTATCTTCACAAGTTGACTCAAGAACAATTTTAGACTCTGTTGGAGCTGAAAAATTACTAGGAAAAGGAGATATGTTATTCTTCCCATCTGGCGCACCAAAACCATTAAGAGTCCAAGGTGCATTTGTATCAGATGAAGAAGTTGAAAAAATAGTAGACTTTGTAAAACAAAATGGAACAGCAACATATAGTGAAGACATATTAGAAAGCATAGAAAAAAATAATAAAACAGATAAAGAAATTGCTCAAGAAGCAGATGCAGATGATGAAACAGACCCATTCTTAATGGATGCAATAGAAACAGTAGTAGAAACAGGTCAAGCCTCAACATCATTTATACAAAGAAGATTTAAAGTAGGTTATGCAAGAGCAGGAAGAATAATAGACCAAATGGAAGAAAGAGGAATAATATCAGGTTACCAAGGAAGTAAACCAAGAGAAGTATTAATGTCAAAGGAAAGACTAGAAGAACTAAAAATGGGAACAAATACAAGCTTACCAGAAGAAAATGAATAAAAAAGAAAGGAGAGAAAATGTTAGCAAAAAAACAAAACTTTTTAGAAAAAATAGTAAAAAGAAATTACAATAATGAATTAGAAAAACTATTAGAAGAAAAACAATTTGAAGAAAATGCTAAAAGCACTCTCCTAAATATTTTATATAAAATAGAGACAGGTTACAAAGATATAGAAACAGTAAAAAAAGACATAGAAACAAAAGAAGAATATATTGAAAATTTAATGGGAATTATAAAAAACAATTGTAATTCAATCAAAATTCTAAAAATGTCAGAACAAAATAATCAAATTCCAGAAAATAGAACTTACATAATAGATAAAGAAAATAAAGAAATAATAGCTTACCCAATAGAAAGAAAAGTTCTATATGCAATAGCAAAAATAGGAAAAAAAGAAAAAATCATAAAAGACAACTATTTTTTAATAGATGAAACAATATCAGATTTAATAAACACAGGAAATAATATACACATGGTTGAGCCATTACGTGATTTTAATGGCTATTCATGGACTACAATACCACAAGAAATTGAGAGTATAGACCATAATTTAATATATCAAAATTTAAGAATTTTAGTAGGACATAAATTTTTAAATAAATGGATTAGAAGCAATGAATTTATGATAGACTATTTTGAAGAATTTAAAGAAGAATTAGAAAATAAATATGGGGTAGAAGATAAAAAAAAGATTATAGACTTGCTAGCGGAAATTTCAGTATTATTAGAAGTAAAATATAATCCACAAAAAGCCAAAGAATATACAGAACAAAAAGAAAAATTACAAGAAGAATTAGAAGAATTAGAAAATAAAGAGGAATATATAGAAAAAGTAACAAATCAAAAGATAAATTTAACAGAAAAAATAAAAAAAATAGATACAATAATAAACAACAAAGAATTATTAGAAAAAGAATATAAAGAGAAAAATGAAAAATTACCACTAGAGCAAAAAATATTTAGTATTAGAATTTTATCACAAAAAATGCAAGAAGAAAGAGATGAATGTTTTAAAGAAATAGATAAATTAAATGAAATATTAAATCCACAAAATTTTATAAAACACAAAAAAGGGATTGAAAACAAATATAAATATTTAAAAGTTTTAGATGAAAAAGAAAAACTAGAAAAATTAAAATTAAATTTCCAAAAAATATTCTTAAAAATAATGAAAAAAGAAATATCAAAAGCAGAAACAAAACAAGACATAGAGAAAATAATATATGATTTTAGATATTATATGATGATACCATATGATAACAATATATTAGTTCAAAAAAATGAAAAATTACAAAAAGACATAAATGAAACATCTGAACTAATAATAGCAAAGGCAAATGAACTAAAAACAATAGAAAAAATTTCAAATGATAAATCTACGAATGATGAAATATTAAAAAACATATTCAAAGTAAGAATTATAAAATTAGAAGATGCATATTTAAAAATAACTAAAGAAAAAGAAAAATATTTTGTACAAATATTTGATGAAAATATTTTTGAAGAAAAGATAGAAATAAGTAAACCAAAAGATTTAGAAATAAAACTAAACAAGAAAATTCCAATATGGATACATTAACAAAAAGGGAGGAAAATTATGAAAATTACTTTTTTAGGAGCAACAAAAACAGTAACAGGTTCAAACTACTTAGTAGAAGCAGCAGGTAAAAAATTTTTAGTAGATTGTGGTATGTGGCAAGGAAAAGCAGAATTAGAAGAAGAAAACTTCCAAGAATTTGACTTTAATCCAGCAGAAATAGATTTTATGCTATTAACACATGCACATATAGACCATTCAGGAAGAATTCCAAAATTATATAATGAAGGATTTAAAAATAAAATATATGCACATAAAGCTACTTGTGATTTATGTACATTAATGTTACCAGACAGTGGACATATACAAGAAATGGAAGTTGAATGGAAAAATAGAAAAAGAATAAGAAAAGGCGAAAAGCCAAGAGACCCATTATATACAGCAGAAGATGCGGTAAGATGTTTAGAACTATTTGAACCAGTAAAATATGATGAAATAATAGAAATAACACCAGAAATTCATGTAAGATTTAATGATGCAGGACATATGTTAGGATCAAGTATAATTGAATTGTGGGTTGATGAAGATGGAAAAAGAACAAAAACAGTATTTTCAGGTGACCTTGGAAATAATGATAATCCAATTCTTTCAGAACCAACAATGATAGAAGATGCAGATTATTTAGTAATGGAATCTACATATGGAAGTAGATTACATGTAAGAAATGATGAAAAAGCTGAACTATTCTTAGATATAGTATCAGAAACAATGGATAATGGAGGAACAGTTGTAATACCATCATTTGCAGTTGGTAGAACACAAGAAATTTTATATGAGCTAAATAAAATTAAAGAAATAAAAAATGACCCAGAATTCATTAAAAAATATGAAAAATTAATGAAAGCACCAGTATATGTTGATAGTCCACTTGCAATTTCAGCAACAGAGGTATTTAAAGAAAACACAGATTTATTTGATGATGATATAAAACAAGAAATCTTAAGAGGAGATAATCCGCTAGAATTTCCGAACTTAAAATTCACAAGAACAGCAGATGAATCAAAAGCCTTAAATGAAGACCCAACACCAAGTATAATAATATCAGCAAGTGGAATGTGTGAAGTAGGAAGAATAAAACATCATTTAAAACATAATTTATGGAATCCAAAATCAACAATATTATTTGTTGGTTACCAAGCACCAGGAACACTAGGTTATAGCATAGTAAATGGAGCTAAAAAAGTAAAAATATTTGGAGAAGAAATCGCAGTAAATGCAAGAATTGAATATATTGAAGGTTACTCAGGTCATGCAGACCAAGAAGGACTAATGGATTTTGTATATTCATTTATAAAGAAACCAAAGAAAATATTCTTAGTACATGGAGAAGAAGAATCACAAGAAGTTCTAGAACAAAAAATAGAAACAGAAGCAAAATTACCAGTTATAATACCAAATTATGGTGAAACATATGAGTTAGAACAAGAAAATGTACAATTAACACATAAACTAACAAGACAATTACCAGTTGATATGAAATCAGAAGTATTAAAGAGACTAGAAAAATTAAAAGCAGAAATACAAGATATGGATACATCTGTAAAAGAAGATATGAATAATAAAGAATTAAGAGATGAAGATATATACAGAATAAATGAAAAAATCAAAGATTTAGAAAAACAAATCTTGAATGTAATAGAAGGGTAAAAAGATGGAAAACAAATATTTAAATGAAGCAATAATAGGAAACAAAAAAATGTTAGCAACATTTACACAAAAAGGGGAAATGCAAAGAATGTATTTCCCTAGCAAAGATAACAAACAATATATCAACTTTTTTCATACTGGAGTAAAAGTAAATGAATCTGATTTAATTTATTTACATGATGACATAAATAATATTTATAAACAATATTATGATACAGACACAAACATCCTAAATACAGAAATTACCAATACATATTTTAATCTAAAAATCTTACAGACAGATTACTGCTTAATAAAAGAAAATGTATTAGCAAAAAAATATATTTTCATAAATGAAGGAAAAATTGATTTAAACACTCAATTTTATATTCATTCAGAATTATTATCTGACTCAAACAATTTTGTAGCAACAAAAATAGTTGATGGTGGAATGTTACAATATGCACATGATTTTGCAGTATCAATATTTGCTAAAAATAAAGATGTTATAAAACATCAAATAAATGGAAGCAAAGAAACAATAAAAAGAGCGGAAATCTATGACAAAGATTATATTGGAATGTCTAAAGATGCATCAATGGCATATGAAATCGGAATGATAAAACCAGGAGAAAAGAAAGAATTACAAATATGCATAACAATTGATGAAAACAAAAATATATCAGACATAGAAGATGAAATAGAAAGAATAAAAAGAATAGATTTTGAAAAAAAATATCTAGATACCAAAGCTTATTGGAGAAAATATGTAAAAAAACATAATGGTTTAAAAATAAAAGAACCACAAAATAGTTATGATGAAAGAATATATGAAATATATAAAAGAAGTATTTTATTATTCCCATTACTTACAAATCCAGAAACTGGAGGAATTATAGCTTCACCAGAAATTGATGAAAACTTTACAAAATGTGGAAGATACGCATATTGCTGGCCTAGAGATGCAGTATTTATAACAAAAGCAATGGACATTTTAAAAATGGGGAAAGAAACAGAAAAATTCTATAAAGTATTTTGTAGAAAAACACAAAGCAAAAATGGTATGTGGGAACAACGTTTTTATACAGATTGTAAATTAGCACCATGCTGGGGTTATCAAGTTGATGAAACAGCAAGCGTTATATTTGGAGTTTATGAACATTACAAATATTCAAAATCAGAACAATTCCTAAAAGATAATTTACAAATGTGTGAAAAAGCAGTAGATTTCCTAAAAAGATATTTCACAGATATTTTGGAAGAAACAAATAAATATCATGTAAGTTATGATTTATGGGAAATGTGTGAAGGTGTACATTTATATTCATTAGCAAGTATTTATTCTGCTTTTGACTGTATGCTTAAAATATATGATGTCCTTGGAAAAAACGTCTCAGAATTTGAAAATAATAGACTAAAAGAAGAAAAAATTAATAAATCTACAAAAGCAATAGAAAAAATGCTAGTAGAAGTAAAAAAATACATAAATCAAAATATGTATGATGAAGACAAAAAAACATATGTAAGAAATGCACAAGATAAAAAAATGGACATAAGTATTTTAGGGGCAGTAACACCATTTAATGTATTTAAAGCAAAAGAAAAGAAAGTTCAAAATACTGTAGAAAAAATAAATATGAGTCTAAGAACATATACAGGTGGTTACCAAAGATTTGAAAACGATAATTATATGAATGGAAATCCATGGCCAATAGCTAATCTTTGGATGACATTATATTATTTAGAAACAGGGGAAAAGAAAAAAGCAAAAGAATGCTTTGATTTCGTCGTAAAAACAGCAGGTAAGCATTATTTTTTAGGAGAACAAGTTAATAATGAAACATTAAAGCCAAACTGGGTTATCGGGCTTGGATGGTCACATGCAATGTTCATTATTGTTCTAGAAAAATTATATGGAAAAGAAAATTAAAAAAGTACTTGAAAATAAAACAAAATTGATATAGAATTGAATTGCCAAAAATAAATATGGTAATACTAACAAAAAAGCTAAGGAAGACCTAAGCTAAATTAAAGGAGGAATTTTATTATGTCAGTAAAAGTAGCCATTAATGGTTTTGGACGTATAGGACGTCTAGCATTTAGACAAATGTTTGGAGCAGAAGGGTATGAAATCGTAGCTATAAACGACTTAACAAGCCCAAAAATGTTAGCTCACTTATTAAAATATGATTCAGCACAAGGAAGATATGAAAAAGCAGAAACAGTAGAAGCTGGAGAAGATTCAATAACAGTAGATGGAAAAACAATAAAAATATATTCAGAAAAAGATGCAGCAAACCTACCATGGGGAGAAATTGGAGTAGATGTAGTTCTAGAATGTACAGGATTCTATACATCTAAAGATAAAGCACAAGCACATATTGATGCAGGAGCTAAAAAAGTTGTAATTTCAGCACCAGCTGGAAAAGATTTACCAACAATAGTTTATGGTGTAAATGAAAAAATATTAACACCAGATGATAAAATAATATCAGCAGCATCATGTACAACAAACTGTTTAGCACCAATGGCAAAAGCATTAAATGATTATGCACCAATCCAATCAGGAATAATGACAACAGTTCATGCTTACACAGGTGACCAAATGGTATTAGATGGACCACACAGAAAAGGTGATTTAAGAAGAGCTAGAGCAGCAGCTGTAAACATTGTACCAAATACAACAGGTGCAGCAAAAGCTATCGGATTAGTTATACCAGAATTAAATGGAAAATTAATCGGTTCAGCACAAAGAGTTCCAGTACCAACAGGTTCAACAACAATATTAGTAGCTGTAGTAAAAGGTGAAAATGTTACAGAAGAATCAATAAATGCTGCAATGAAAGCTGAGAGTAGTGAATCATTTGGATATACAGATGAATACTTAGTATCATCAGATGTTATCGGAATGAGATATGGTTCATTATTTGATAGTACACAAACAATGGTAACAGAAATTGGAGAAGGATTATATCAAGTTCAAGTTGTATCTTGGTATGATAATGAAAATTCTTACACAAGCCAAATGGTAAGAACAATAAAATATTTTGCTGAATTAGGTGAATAATAAATTAAAACACTTTTGAATACATTTTCAAAAGTGTTTTTTGATATAAAATTTACCAAAAAACTTGTAAAAAAATTTCAAATGTGCTAATATAATAAATATAGAAAACAAATCCAATTAAAAAGCAAAGTATATATATTAAAAACAAAACAGAGAAAATATCCTAGGCTGAAAGATATTTAAACCAATATATAGAAATTTCACTTTTTAGGACTTCTTTTGAACAAAAATAAAAAAAGTAGAAAGAAGCGGTTGCACCGTTAAAACTATAATGAGGTTAGTTAAAAATAAAAACTAATAAATTTAGGTGGTACCACGGAAATCCATTTCGTCCTATAACAGGGAGAAGTGGATTTTTTATTGACCAAATTAGTTGATGAATAAAGTGAAAGGAGAAGAAAAAATGAAAGAACAAATTGAAAGTATCAAACAAACAGCTATTGAAGAAATAGCAAAAGCAGAAGACTTACAAACATTAGAAAATGCAAGAGTAAAATACCTAGGAAAAAAAGGTGAATTAACAGCAGTATTAAGAGGAATGGGAGGACTAAGCCCAGAGGAAAGACCAATAATAGGTGGGCTAGTAAACGAAGCAAAAGAAAATTTAGAAAAGCTAATTGAAGAAAAAGAAGAAAAATTCAAAATAGAAGAATTAAACAAAAAACTAGAAGCAGAAAAAATAGACATCACATTACCAAGTACAAAAATGAAAAGAGGAAGCCTACACCCAGTAAGTAGAATAATAGAAGACATAGAAGATTTATTTGTATCAATGGGTTATGATGTAGTAACAGGACCAGAACTAGAAAATGATGAATATTGTTTTGAAAGATTAAACCTTCCAAAAGGACATCCAGCAAGAGATATGCAAGACAGTTTCTATATAACAGATGAATACTTATTAAGAACACAAACATCAGCAGTTCAAGCAAGAACAATGATGGCAAATACAGAAAAAACACCAATAAGAATGATTACAGCAGGAAAAACATATAGAAGAGAAGATGATGCAACACACTCACATCAATTTAACCAAATAGAGGGATTAGTAATAGATAAAAAAGAAAGAAATGTATCATTAGCAGACTTAAAAGGAACACTAGAAGTATTTGTTAGAAAAATAATAGGAGCAAACTTAGACTTAAGATTTAGACCAAGTTACTTCCCATTTACAGAACCATCATATGAGGTTGATGTAACATGCTTCAAATGCGGAGGAAAAGGATGTAATCTATGTAAACAAACAGGATGGATTGAAGTATTAGGAGCAGGAATTGTTCATCCAAATGTTTTGAAAATGAATGGATATGACCCAGAAAAATTTGGCGGATTTGCATTTGGAACAGGGATAGATAGACTTGCAATGTTTAGATATGGAATAACAGACATGAGATATTTATACACAAATGATGTAAGATTTTTATCACAATTTGATAGAAAAGACGAAGAGTAATAAAATAAAGATTTTTCATTCAAAAATTAAAAAATCTTTGAATGAAAATGAACGAAGTGAGAGAAAGGACGAAAAATAATGAATTTAAGTTTGAATTTTGTAAAAGATTATATAGATTTAGATAATGAATTAAGCGTAAAAGATATAGCAGAAGCAATGACAAAAGCTGGAAACGAATATGATTCAGCAGAAAAACTAATAAATGCAACAAAATTAGTAATAGGAGAAATAAAAGAATGTGAAATGCACCCAGACTCTGACCATTTACACCTATGCAAAGTAGATATTGGAAGTGAAATATTAAATATAGTATGTGGTGCACCAAATGCAAGAAAAGGAATAAAAGTAATAGTAGCACAAGTTGGAGCAGAACTTCCAGGAGACTTCAAAATCAAAAAAGGAATGATAAGAGGTCAAGAATCAAATGGTATGTTATGTGCTTTATATGAAATAGGAATAGACAAAAAATTCTTATCAGAAGAAGACAAAAATGGAATACACGAATTACCAGCAGATGCTCCAGTAGGAGGAGACCCAATACAATATATGGGATTAGATGATGGAGTTATAGATTTTGAATTAACAGCAAATAGAGGAGATTTATTAAGCGTTTTAGGAATGGCTTATGAATTAGGAGCAATATATGACAAAAAAGTAAAACCAGTTGAATATGGCTATAAAGAAAATGGAGAAGATGTAAACAAAGAATTTTCAGTACAAGTAAAAACAGAAAATTGCAAACTATTTTTAGCTAAAAAAGCAAAAAATGTAACAATAAAAGAAAGTCCAGAATTTATAAAAAATAGATTAATAGCTTGTGGAATAAGACCAATAAATAATGTTGTAGATATTAGTAACTACGTAATGTTAGAATTAGGTCAACCATTACACTTCTATGATGCAGATAATTTAGGTAACAAAATAGTTGTTAGAATGGCAGAAAATGGAGAAAAATTAACAACACTAGATAATACAGAAAGAACATTATCAAATGAAGATATAGTAATAACAGATGGAACAAAAGCTATTGGATTAGCAGGTGTTATGGGTGGATTAGACACAGAAGTTGAAGAAACAACTAAAAATGTAATAATAGAATCAGCAATATTTAATTCAGTAAAAGTAAGAAAAACATCAAATAAAATCTTAAGAAGTGAAGCAAGCAATAGATTTGAAAAAGGACTTGATCCTGCAAGAACATATATGGCAATGGAAAGAGCTTGTACATTACTTGAAAAATATGCAAATGCAGAAATAGAAACAGGAATTGTAAAATATGATGTTACAAAAAATGATGAAAAAGTAATTGAAATATCATATAAAGAAATAAATGATGTATTAGGAACAAATATATCAAAAGAAGATATCATAGATGTATTTAGAAAATTAGACTTCAAAACAGAACCAAAAGAAAATACTGTAATAGTAACAGTTCCAACAAGAAGAATAGATATATCAATAAGAGCAGATTTAATAGAAGAAGTTGGAAGGATTTATGGAGTTGACAACATTCAAGGAAAATTACCAGTAGTTCCAATGAAAATGGGGCACTTAGATAAAACAACAAGAAAAATAAGAGCAAAAATGTCAAACATGGGACTAAATGAAACATTATCATATATCTTAATAAATGACAAAGATGTTCACAAATTCACAACAGATGAATTTGAAGAAGTAAGACTATTAGACCCAATAACAGAAGAAAGAAACACACTAAGATACAGTATGATACCATCATTATATAAAATTTATGAATACAACAAAGCACGTGAAAATAAAGATGTATGTTTATTTGAAATAGGAAAAGGTTTCTGGAAAAAAGGAGAAGAATACGGAGAAAATCAAAAAATATGTGTATTAATGACAGGAAAATATTATGAAGGAATAGGTCATAATAAAAACGTAGACTTCTATGACATAAAGGGAGTAACAGAAGAATTATTAGACTACTTAGGATATGCAGGAAGATACAGTTTTGTATTACCAAAACAAATGCCAGCAGAATTCCACCCAGGTCAAACAGCAGAAATCTCTGTAAATAATGACATAGTAGGAATTGTAGGAAGAATTCATCCATCAGTAGAAAAAGAAGCAGTTTATGTAATGGAAATTAACTTAGACAAATTACTAGCAAAAAGAGTAGGAAAAATGAAATTTAAAGAAATATCAAAATTCCCAGTTATTAAAAAAGATTTAGCATTACTAGTAGACAAAAATATAACATCAAAAGAAGTAGAAATGTTAATAAAGAAAAAAGCCGGAAAATTATTATTAGATATAAATGTTTTTGATGTTTATGAAGGTAAAAATATTGATAGTAATAAGAGAAGTATTGCTTATTCATTAACATTTGGTGCTACAGATAGAACCTTAAATGATGATGAAATAAACAACATTTTAGAAGGAATTATTACAGATTTAGAAAACAAAGGATTTGAAATTAGAAAATAGAAAAACAAGGAATTGAGAATTATTTTCAATTCCTTGTTTTTTATTGACAAAAAATAATCCTTAATATAAAATTAAATTATAAAGAATGTATAAAGGGGGATATGGTATAGAAATATGCCATAAAATAAACAAATGAATAAAATATTAAAAAAGATACTTTTATTAACAATAATTGCAGTTATTTTTAGTAATAATATTAATTTTGCAAGTGATGAAACAAACAAAAATAATTGTTTTGAAACTAACGGAGCAACAGAAATAGAATTAGCAATAGAAGAAAATCAGATAGAACCAGGGAAAGACTTAATATTCTATATAAATACTAATAAAAGTATAAGAGGAAGAATAGTAGAATTAGAAGATAATGGTACAATTAGAAAAAATGAAAGAGAAGTAGCTTATCAAAGTAATGAAAATGAATTTTGTTATAAATACACATACTTGACTTATAAAGAATCAAAAATAAACAACATAACAATAACAAATTTACCAAATGAAAATATCAATATATATGCATACATAAAGTACAATGGAAAATATTATTATATAAAGTCTATAAAAAACAAACAAACTAATAAAAACTTAAATAAAATATCAGATACTTCATTAATTCCAAAGGAAAAAATGAGCCAAACTCAAATAACAGAAGCAAAAAGTAAAGATACAGCAATTATGAAAAAGAAATGGGCTGAAGCTTTAAATATTAGTGAAAATGATATTGATAAATACCTAGATTTATATAATGCTAAAGGTCAAGGTAAACTACATAAAGATGGAAGAAAAATAAAAAATAGCAAAAATGAAGAAGTAATGTTGAATGGTGTAGGATTATTTCATCTATTAGATTATGGCTATATGTACAACGAGGAAACATTAAGTGCCTTAAAATATTGGGGAATAAATTGTATAAGAATACCAGCATATGTTAACTATAGAGCTTCAAATGCAACAGATAGTGTTACCAGAGATGATAGAGGATTAGTAACAGCATATGATGAATATATACAAGAAATGGATAGAATTATAGATATTGGAACACAACAAGGATTATATTGTATAGTAGATTTTCATATCTTATTAGAAGATGGAGATATAAAAAATTATCAAGAACTTGCTGATAAATTCTTTGAACACTTTGGTTCAAAATATGGTAAGCAAAATAATATTTTTTACGAATTAACAAATGAACCTTATGGTACACCAACAGAAAGTTTATTTGATTATATAAAACATGAAAAAGAGATAGTAAAAAAATATGATAATAATCCTATTATGATTAGTGGAAATACATATTACGACTCAAGCAAACTTTCAGAATATTATCAAAAATTTAAACAACAAGAGATTAATGATGTATTTGTATCACATCATTATTACAATGGAGAAGAAATAAAATATTTTCAAAAATTTTATAATGAAACAGATGTGCCTTTAGTTTATTCTGAATGGGGAAATTCTGATGGAGACCCAAATGGAGAAGTTAAAAATTATACAGAAATGACAAAAAAATATTTAGAATGGTGGGATGATAATAACATTTTAAATTGTGCATGGATGTTATGTCATGGTGACTATACATATTCTTTATGGAATACAAAATTAGGATATAAATCAGAATTCTTAAAATATGGTTGCATAAGTGATGAGTATTTATCAGAATATGGAAAAGTTGTTTTTCAATCATATTTTGATAATAATATCAAACGTGTAAAAAATAACGAAAAATATATAAATAGAGATTTGAATCAAGAAACTAAAGAAGATGAAAATACAAACAACAATATAAATCAAAATAATAGTATAGAAAATAATAACAATATAGAAAATACCAACAATATAAGTTCAAAGGAAGATAATACTATAAAAAAAGGTCAATTACCAAAAACAGGTCAAAAAGCATTTTATTTGTATTTTGTAACAATGATAATATTAATTATCAATATAATAGTTTATATAATAAAAAGAAATAGCATTTTAAAATAAAATGCTATTTTTAGTATATTATAAGCTTTAAAATTTGATTAATTCCTTGACAAATAAAAGCCATATTGATATTATATAAAAGTAAAAACAAAAGAAAGAGTGTGAAAAAATGAAAAACATATACCCAAATTTATATTATACAAAAGTAGAAGAAATAACAATACAAGAACTAATAAAAAACAAAATAAAACTACTAATATTAGATGTAGACAACACACTAATAGATTATTATAAAAACATTTCAGACAGTGTAATAAACTGGGCAAAAGAAATGAAAGGTCAAGGAATAAAATTATATATATTATCAAACACAAATGATGAAGAAAAAGTTAAAAAAGTAGCACAAAAATTAGATATACCATATAAACACTTTGCAATGAAACCACTAAAAAGAGGATTTAAAAAGATAGAAAAAGAAACACAAATAAAAACTGAAAATATAGCAGTAGTAGGAGACCAAATATTTACAGATGTATTAGGTGGAAATAGAAGCGGAATGTTTACAATACTAGTAGAACCAATAGATAACAAAAAAGATTACTGGTATACTGCATGGAAAAGACCAATAGAAAATAAAATTAAAAATAAAATAAAAAAAGAAACAAAAGAAGGGAAAAATAAAAATGTATATTAATGATACACATATAATATATTATGCTGTAGTTGCCATATTAGGACTTTTTGTAGGAATGTTTGTAGACTGGATGAATTCAAGACTACCAGAATACAAAAAAGTTTTTACAAAAGAAATAAAAGAATATTTTATAAAATTCAAACCAAACTATATATTAATGTTACTAACATCAGCAATATATGTAGCACTTTTATACAATTATGGAATAAAAAACACATTTATAGCAAATTTAGATTTAATAAAATTTATGATATTAACACCAATGTTGTTATCGGCATTTGTAATAGACTACAAATTACAAATAATACCAAACAGATTAAACCTAACAATGTTTGAAGTAGGATTAGTAATAGCATTTTTATATGGATTGTCAGATGTAGCAATAACAATAAATATGGTACTTGGAATGTTAGTAGGAGCAGGAATATTCCTAGCAATAACATTAATAGGAGGACTAGTATATGGAAAAGAAGCTATGGGCTTTGGAGATGTAAAACTAATGGGCGCATTAGGAATATACTTTGGTCTATCAAACATAATAGTAATAACACTACTATCATTCTTAATAGGAGCAATACTTAGCATAGTATTATTAGCAACAAAAATAAAAAAAATGGACGAATACATACCATTTGGACCATTTATAGTATTAGGAACATTTATCAGTATATTTGTACCATTCCAAGTAATAAAAAGTATATTGATGCAAATATTTACATTAGGCTTATATAAAGGCTAAAATAAAAAAATTAGGCAAAAAAGAATAGGGGGAGTTTCTATGAATCCAAAATTACAATGGTTAAGAAACAAAATGTCTAGTTTAGATATGCAAGGAATAATAATATCAAATCCAGTAAATATAAAATATTTAACAAACATAGATGCAGAGGGAACACTAATAATAAATCCAAAAGAGAATATATTTATAACAGATGGGAGATACATAGAGCACGTACATAGTATACTAACACTATATGATGAAATAATAGTATATAACATAAATGATGTATCAATGGATGACTACGAAAACTTTTTTATGTTCTGTGAAAATGTAGGATTTGAAGAAAATTATATAACATATGCAAAATATAAAGAATATATAAGAAAATTTAAAATAAACAATTTTGTCGAAACCGAATATATAATTGAAAAACAAAGAATGATAAAAGATGATGATGAATTAAGCAGTATAATAAAAGCATGTAATGTAACAGATGACTGTTTTAAACACATAACAAATTACATAAAACCAGGAATGACAGAAAAACAAATAGCAAAAGAAATAGAAAATTATTATACACAAAATGCAGAAGGATTATCATTTGAAACAATAGTAGCCTCAGGAGAAAATTCATCAAAACCACACGCAGTACCAACAGACAGAAAAATTCAAGAAAAAGACATAATAACAATAGACATGGGATGCAAAGTAAATGGTTATTGTTCAGATATGACAAGAACAATATTTGTTGGAGAACCAACAGAAGAAATGAAAAAAGTATATGACCTAGTTCTAAATAACCAAAAATTTGCACTAGACCAATACAAAGATGGAGCAAATGCTAGACAGATAACAAAAATGGTAGAAAGCAACTTCAAACTAAATGGGGGCTATGATTTAATCCATAGTTTAGGTCATGGAGTAGGGTTAGAAATACACGAATTACCATATATGAGTTATAGATTTGACACAATGCTTAGAGAAAACATGGTAGTAACAGATGAACCAGGAATATATATACCAGGAAAATTTGGAGTAAGAATAGAAGACACAGTACAAATTACAAAATTTGGTTGCATAAGTTTAACAAATTCTGAGAAAAATTATATTATAATTTAGGGAAAAGGGGACGCCCTTTTTTTCCCTATCAAAAATTTCCCTAATAAAGCAATTTTAGTCGTAGAAATTTAAAAATTAAGCAAAGGGTTGATTTTTCCATAGAATTGTAGTAAAATAAAAAAAGTAAAAAATAAAATTAATAAAAAGCAAAGCAAAAAAGACTTGTCAGATTGTCTGGCAATGAACGGAGCAAAGCGTATTGAAAGGAGAAATAATATGGCAGGAGTATACTCAGCAGGAGATTTTAGAAATGGAACAACATTTGAAATGGAAGGAAACGTTTTCAGAGTTGTAGAATTCCAACACGTAAAACCAGGAAAAGGATCAGCATTCGTAAGAACAAAATTAAAAAATGTTATAACAGGAGCGACACTTGAAAAAACATTTAACCCATCAGATAAATACCCAGCAGCAGAAATAGATAAAAAAGCAATGCAATATTTATATGCAGATGGAGATTTATATTATTTTATGGATAACGAAACATATGACCAAATGCCTTTAAACAAAGATACATTAGGTGATTGTTTAAAATATCTAAAAGAAAATATGGAAGTTACAATACTTTCTTACAAAGGAAATGTATTTGCTGTTGAACCACCAACATTTGTTGAATTAGAAGTTACATATACAGAACCAGGATTTGCTGGAAACACAACAACAACATCTGGAAAACCAGCAACATTAGAAACAGGATTAGAATTACAAGTTCCTATGTTCGTAAACATTGGTGATGTATTAAAAATCGATACAAGAACATGTGAATACATGGAAAGAGTTTAATTTAAAATCAGAAAGGTTATAAAATTAAATGAGTGATTTAGAAAATAAAATTGAACAACTTCTAAAAGAAGTTAAAGAATTAAAAGAAAATCAAAAAGAAATGACAGAAAAAATGTCAAAAATGCAACAAGTAATAGACCATATAGAAGATGATATATATGAAGAAGAAGGATTTGATTTTGAAATCGTTTGCCCATATTGTGAACATGAATTTGTAATAGACACAAGTGAAGACAAAACAGAAATCGAATGCCCAGAATGTAAAAATATAATCGAATTAGATTGGTCTGGAAACTTAGATGATGAAGATGACGGATGTTCAGGACATTGTTGCGGATGCTCTGGTTGTGGAGATGACACATCAGACGAAGACGATGATATGTAGATATTAAATATAAAAAAGTGATTGAGTATATTTTATACTTAATCACTTTTTTTGTATATTTTTATAATGAAGAAGAAAAAGGATTAAAAAAAATCTAACGGATTTTTATATTCACCATCAATACGAAATCCTAAATGTAGATGACATCCAGTAGTAGCACCATTAGTAGGCTTTCCACTAGAATCAAAATATCTATTGCCAGGCACTCCATAAACATATTTAGGACCAACAAAACCAATAACTTGTCCTTCTTTTACAAAATCACCAACAGAAACGATAAAATTAGGGTCAACATGACAATATGAAACTTTAAAAGAATCAAAGGAAAGAGTAATTGTATAACCGCCAGCACCTAGAAAAGAACAAAAAGTAATCTCGCCATCATTGATAGCAATCAATTTAGTTCCTTCAGGAGCTGGAATATCAACTCCATAATGAAAACTAGATGCACCACTTGTAGGAGCATTTCTCTTACCAAATGGTGAACTTAGAGCCGTATAGCCGGGAATAGGCCAAGTGAAACCATCTGGGTTGAAATCAAGAATTTCACTAGAACTTGAGCTAGAAGAGTTTAAATTTTGGCTTTGAATAATAGGAATAAAAAATATAGAAATAAAAATAACAAATAAAATAATAGATGTCAAAAATTTTTGAAATAAATTTTGAATAAAAATCACACTCCTTATAAAATAATGAATAAACAAGTATATTATATATAGCACGAAAATTGTTTAAATTCAATAAAAAATAGAAAAATTATAAAAATATGCTTTTACTACTTGCCAAAATAAATAAACTGTGATAATATTATAAATGTCTTTGAAATAGCAAAAACAAAATAAATAGGGGTATAGTGTCAATGGTAGCACATCGGTCTCCAAAACCGCCTGTGAGGGTTCGAATCCTTCTACCCCTGCCACTTTTTTAAAATAAATAAAAAATATAACTAAAGAGCTAATAAGCGGAACTAAACTTTCGTCCCTAGCATAAAGCTAGAGCTCGGAAGTTTTTTTGATAAAAGGAGGAAATTTTATGTTAAAATCAATGGAAACATTAGTAGCACTATGCAAAAACAGAGGATTTATTTACCCAGGATCAGAAATATATGGAGGACTAGCAAATACTTGGGATTATGGACCTTTAGGAAACGAATTAAAAAATAACGTAAAAGCTGCATGGAGAAAAAAATTCATCCAAGAACAACCAAACATAGTAGGATTAGATGCTGCAATATTAATGAACCCAGAAACATGGGTAGCATCAGGACATGTTGGAGGTTTCTCAGACCCATTAATTGACTGTAAAGAATGTAAAACAAGACACAGAGCAGACAAATTAATAGAAGAATGGGCACATGAACAAGGAAAAGATATGATAGCAGATGGAATGTCAGATAAAGAATTAATAGACTTCATAAATGACAACAAAATACCATGTCCATCATGCGGAAAAACAAACTTCACAGACATAAGAAAATTCAACTTAATGTTCAAAACATTCCAAGGTGTAACAGAAGATACAACATCAACAGTATACTTAAGACCAGAAACAGCACAAGGTATATTTGTAGATTTTAAAAATGTATTACGTACATCAAGAAAGAAAATGCCAATGGGAATAGCTCAAATTGGTAAAGCCTTTAGAAATGAAATAACACCAGGAAACTTCACATTTAGAACAAGAGAATTTGAACAAATGGAATTAGAATTTTTCTGTAAACCAGGAACAGATTTAGAATGGCATAAATACTGGAAAGATTATTGCGAAAACTTCTTAATCAATTTAGGAATGAAAAAAGAAAACATTAGATTAAGAGATCACTCTGCAGAAGAATTAGTATTTTACAGTAAAGCAACAACAGACATAGAATTCGCATTCCCATTTGGTTGGGGAGAATTATGGGGAATAGCAGATAGAACAGACTATGACTTAACACAACATATGAACCATTCTAAACAAGATTTATCATACCAAGACCCAGAAACAAACGAAAAATACGTACCATATGTAATAGAACCATCACTAGGAGCAGACAGAGTTGTACTAGCATTCTTATGCAATGCATATGATGAAGAAGAAATAGCAGAAGGTGACACAAGAGTAGTATTACACTTACACCCAGCACTAGCACCATACAAAGTTGCTGTACTTCCACTATCTAAAAAATTATCAGAAAAAGCAGAAGAAGTATATAGCAAACTTTCTAAGAAATTTATGTGTGATTACGATGCAGCAGGTTCAATAGGTAAACGTTATAGAAGAGAAGATGAAATAGGAACACCATATTGCGTAACTGTTGACTTTGATACATTAGAAGATGAAAGTGTAACAGTAAGAGATAGAGACACAATGGAACAAATTAGAATAAAAATAGATGAACTAGAAGCATGGATTGCAGCAAAAATTGAATATTAGTATAAATACTAGTAGTGAAAAAACAAAATGTAATTTATAAAAAGTACAAAATAATAGAAATTAAAAAAACAAAAAAATAAACTAGAAAAAAGTTGTGGAAAATATTTCCACAACTTTTAAAAACATAAATAAAAAATTAATTATAAAGATTTTTTTCATACAAATCATCCACAAAAACATCTTTTTCTTCAAAGTTATCCACAAAACCAACTTTAGCAACATCATTTTTATCATCAACACCTTGAATCCAAACAGGTCGGTCATCATAAAAAATATCACACTTTTCCTTATTATTTAAAATAAAATGTATTCTTTGTAAATCCATAAAATCAACTCCTATCAAATATATATAATAAAATTATATCCATAAAAAAGTTTTATATAACTACAATTTGACTAAAAATAAAGATTGACTAATTAAAAGAATTAATATAAAATATACAAGTAAATTATAAGGAGGAAAAAAGCATGAAAGTAACATATGAAAAAAAAGAAATTGATGCAAAAGAGGGAGCAACAGTAAAAGAAGCATTAAAAGAAGAAATAGAAAAAAGCAAATATGAAGTTATAGGATGTAGATATAATAACGAATATTTCAATTTAAATAAAAAAATAGAAGAAGATGCAAAAATAGAATTAATAGACATATCAGATAAAGAAGGTGCAAAAATATACAGAATGACATTGGTATATATAATGGGAAAAGCCTTTGAAAGTCTATATCCAAAAGAAAAACTAACAGTAGAATATCAACTAGGAGATGCAATGTTCTGTAAATGCGATAAAGTAGAAATAACAGCAAAATTCATAAAAGACTTAAAAGAAAAAATGCAAGAAATAATAGAAAAAGACTTAAAAATAGAACAAAGAAAAATGACAAGAGAAGAAGCAAAAGAATTCTATGAAAAAACAAATACATCAAAAGGAAGATTGCAATTTGACTTTGAAGAAAACAAGATAATAGATATGTATTTCTGTGAAAATTATTTTAATTATTCTTATGATATGATTGCAGATACAACAGGAAAAGTAAAAGTATTTGATGTTGTAAAATATCAAGATGGATTTTTAATTAGATATCCAAGTTCAAAAACACCAACAGAAATGTCTGAATTCAGAGATACTAAAAAGTTATCATGGGCATTAGAAGAATTCGAAAAAATACATTCTGTATTAGATGTACTAACAGTTTATAAATTAAATAAAGCAGTAGAAGAAGGCAGAATAAAAGATATAATAATGCTTGCAGAGGCATTACATGAAAAGAAAATTGCAAATATTGCTGATGATATAAAGAAAAGAAAAAATACAAAAATGGTATTAATAGCAGGACCATCATCATCAGGAAAAACAACATTTGCACAAAGACTAGGAATTCAATTAAGACTAAATGGAATAAAGCCAGTCACATTATCAGTAGATAATTATTTCGTTGAAAGACAAGACACACCAAGAAACAAAAATGGAGAATACAACTTTGAATGCATAGAGGCAATAGACTTAAAACTATTTAATGAACACCTAGTAAAATTACTAAATGGAGAAGAAATAGAAGTACCAGAATTTGACTTTAGTGTTGGAACAAAAAGATATAATGGTAAAAAAATGAGATTAGCAGAAGATGAAATTCTAGTAATAGAAGGAATACATTGCTTAAATGACAAATTAACAAGTCAAATAGAAAAAGATAAAAAATATAAAATATACATAAGTGCATTAACAGTATTAAATATGGACAGATACAATAGAATTTCAACAACAGACACAAGACTTATAAGAAGAATAGTTAGAGATTACCAATTTAGAAGTTACTCAGCAATTCATACATTAAACACTTGGCATCAAGTAACAGATGGAGAAGAAAAAAATATCTTCCCATTCCAAGAAGATGCAGATAGAATCTTTAATACATCACTTATATATGAATTAGGAGCATTAAAACCAATAGCAATGCCGCTATTAAAAGAAATAAAAAGAGATAATGTAGAATATGCAGAAGCACAACGACTAATAAATATACTAAAATACTTTAGAGAAATACCAGCAGAATACGTACCAGACAATTCATTATTAAAAGAATTTATTGGAGGAGGAACATTCGGGTTACATTAAAATAAAAATATTAGATAAAAATTAAAAATGAACAAAAACTCGAAATCAAAACAAGAAATGTTAAAAGAAAGTAAATTTACAGAAATCGATGAAGAATTTATATGTGAAAATTGTGGAAAAAAAGTTCCAAAATTAGGCTATTCATGTAGAAACCACTGTCCATATTGTTTACACTCTAAACATGTAGACAAAAATCCAGGAGACAGAGCAGAAGAATGTCATGGAGATTTAGAACCAGTAAGCTTAGAAATAAATGGGAAAAAAGGCTATGTAATAGTTTTTAAATGCAAAAAATGTGGAGCAATAAGAAAAAACAAAGCGGCTAAAGATGATAATATGGATTTAATAATTAAATTAAGTAGTAAGCAAATTTAGATGTCAAATGGGGGTTGTCAGTTGGGACGCCCTTTTTTGACATTTTTATGCTGTCAAAAAAGGGCGTCCCAACTGACAACCCTGTTTAAACTTCTCTATTTAAATTTCCATTAGTAAATTCTTTTCCTTCAAATCTATTACCACTATTAACAACACTAACAATATTATTAATATCATCAATACTTTCATCAATAACATCAATTCTAAAAACATTAGTAGAAACAAAATCAGTAGATTCGATAGAAGTAGTCTTACTATTATAAATAGTTGTAACAGTTTGAATATTATCAGGAATAATTTCAAAATTCAAACCTAATCTATCTTTTAAATAATATTTGTTATAAGAATTACATTTAGCATCACAATTAGGATAGCATTTATTAGCTTTCCCAAGTAAACAATAATTCATGTTCATTAAAGGTGTTTTTCCATATACAATTAATTCTGATGCCAAAACTTCAGTATTAGAACTTGTTAAATCTAAAATAGTTTCCTTATTAAGTTCAGGTGATATTGTAAATCTATTAAATCCAAGTTCTTTGAGCTCTTTAACAGAATGGTTATTAAAAATATTAAAAGTATAATTTGCAATAAAGTTAAAATTATTTTTATTTAAAGAACAATTTTCTAAAACATTATCTAACAATAATAAATTAGAAATATTAGAAAGTACAAATCCTTTAATATTATAAGATTTTATAGCATTTTCTATATTTAATGATAATAAATTTCTATAATTTGCCTTTATTATTGTTGGTAAATAAATATAAAGTTCGAATTTTTTGCTTAAAGTTTCTAAAATATTTGAATACTTTTTATTAACAAAATATTTTAAAGGAATATATACAATATCAATACCTTCAAGAGAAGAGTAATCATATTTTTCATTTAAAATATTTAATAAAACAGAAATTTTATTTTCATCACTATTAGAATTATTAGCATTTTTAGAATTTTCATTACAAGAATTATAATTAATTCCATCACTGATTCTTTGAATATTACTAATTGCAAAGTTCTCAACATTTTCCAATGCAGTTCTTCTAAGCTCATTCAAAGAACTAACTTTAGGTAAAAATAAATTATCATCTAAATTAACTTTGATATTTGCAAAGTTAAAAGGTGTAGAATTAGTCTTATTAATTTGAGCAATAATATCATCTTTAGAAATAGGTCTATTTTTAGCTTCAACAGGTAAAACATCTAAAGTAGAAGTGATATTTAAATTTTTATAAATATCTAAATCATTAGCAGATGTAATATTAATTTCCAAAGGTTGATTTTCTTTCACAGTAACCTCACAATTTAAAGCAACTTTTCTATTTTCAAATCTTAAACTATCATTAGCTATAGAATTTTGAGACTTAGAAGACATTTTGAAAATTTTATCTCCTAATTTAATATTTCCTTTCATTCTACCAATAGTAACTGTTTGACCAACTTTGGTTCCTTTAATATTCTTATTGGAAACCATAACTTCTGAAACATTATATGTACCACTTTCTCTTTCTAAAGCAACTGTATCGCCAACTTCAATAGGCTCATTTAATTTAACAGTTATATAACCTTTATTACTATTATATTTTTCAACTTTGCCTAAAAACAATCCCATATTATCAGATTTATCTTTAAAAACAAGTTTCTTATTAGGTTCATTTGATAAATGTCCGCAAGAGAAAGAACCTCTATTAAAAGCTTGCATTAAAATTTTTCTATCAACATCATCTACAACATAAGGCTCAGAACTTTCGGCTAAATCAATATATTTTCTATAAATACGAGTAACAGTTGCAACATACTCTGGCTTTTTCATTCTACCTTCAATTTTTAAACAAGTAACACCAGCATTAATCATATCTGGAATGAAATCCAAACCACAAATATCTCTGGTACTTAAAAGATAGCCACTATCAATAACTGAATTATTTTCTAATAATTTATAAGGAAGTCTACAAGGTTGAGCACATTTACCACGATTACCAGAACGGCCACCAATCATACTAGAAAATAAACATTGACCAGAATAAGAAATACACAAAGCTCCATGAATAAAGCACTCGATTTCAACATTTGAGTTTCTACAAATATATTCAATTTCTCCAATAGAAAGTTCACGAGATAAAACCACACGTTTAAAACCTAACTCTTGTAATTCAAGGACACCTTGTAAATTATGTACAGACATTTGAGTACTTGCATGAATAGCTAAATCTGGAAAACTTTTTATAAGCATTTTGGCAAGACCTAAATCTTGAACAATAATAGCATCAATTCCAAACTCATAAGCCTTTTTAGCAAGATTAAAAGCATCTTCAAATTCATCATTTTTAATTAAAGTATTTAAAGTTAAATTGGTTTTAACACCACGAATCCTTGCATATTGTATTGCATTTTTCAATTCATCTAAATCAAAATTTGATGCAAAAGCTCTAGCACTAAATAAATTTGCACCAAAATAAACACTATTGGCACCATTTTGAACTGCAGCTTTCAAACAATCAAAATCGCCAACAGGTGAAAGTAAGTCAATCATACTAATTTCCTCCTATGCCAATATTATACCATTACTTTTAGAGTTTGTAAATTTGATTTGCAATATATTGTCGAAAAGAAAAAAATAAATTTATACCGAACAAACCTATTGACGAAAACGATAAAGTGAGATAAAATACAAAAAAACAAAATTAGGAGGTTTTAGTATGGAATTAAAAGGATCAAAAACAGAAAAAAATTTAATGGAAGCATTTGCTGGAGAATCTCAAGCAAGAAATAAATACACATATTTTGCAAGCAAAGCGAAAAAAGAAGGATATGAACAAATAGCTGCATTATTCTTAGAAACAGCTGATAATGAAAAAGAACACGCTAAAATGTGGTTTAAATTATTACAAGGTGGAGAAATAAAAACAACAGCCGAAAACTTAAAAGCAGCAGCAGAAGGAGAAAACTACGAATGGACAGATATGTATGATAGAATGGCTCAAGAAGCTAAAGAAGAAGGATTTGACCATATTGCATATTTGTTTAGTGCTGTAGGAAAAATTGAAAAAGAACATGAAGCTAGATATTTAAAATTATTAGAAAATGTTGAAGAAGGTTTAGTATTTAGCAAAGATGGAGATAGAATTTGGAAATGTAGAAATTGTGGACATATTGTTGTTGGAAAAAGTGCTCCAGAAATTTGTCCTGTTTGTAGCCATCCAAAAGCTTATTTTGAAATCAAAGCAGAAAATTATTAGTAGAAAGCAGAATTTTCTGCTTTCTTTTTTTGTAAAGGACTGGAAAATAAATTTAAAGTGTGATAAAATACAAAAAGTGTAGAAAATGAGAGCAAAGGAGAGCTTATAATGCCTAAATTTTTTGTAAGACAAAATCAAGTTGATGATGGTAAGATTGTAATAAATGGTCAAGATGTAAAGCATATAAGAAATGTGCTTAGAGCTAAAGTTGGAGAAGAATTAGAAATATGTAATAGTGAGACTGGCGAAAACTTTTTGTGTTCAATTTTAGAGTTTAATGAAGATAAGATATGGTGTAATATTGAGCAAAAGATACAAGAAGAAACTGAATCAAATGTAAAGGTTACAATCTTTCAAGGTCTACCTAAGGCTGATAAAATGGAGTATATTATACAAAAATCTGTGGAACTAGGAGTATATGATATAACTCCTGTTGATATGAAAAGATGTGTTGTAAAGTTAGATGAAAAAAATGCTAATAAAAAAATTGAGAGATGGCAGAAGATATCTGAAGTTGCAGCTAAGCAATGTGGTAGAAATATAATTCCTCAAATAAATAATGTAATAAATATTAAAAAACTATGTGAAATTGTAGAAAATTATGATATAGTATTGGTAGCATATGAAAATGAAGAAAACAATTCATTGAAAAATGAACTAAGTCAAATAAAAAACACAATTATAAATAATCAAAGTCAAGAATTTAAAATAGGAATTGTAATTGGTCCAGAAGGCGGATTAGAAAAACAAGATGTAGAAAATTTAAAAAGAAGCGGAGCAAAAATTATTACATTAGGAAAAAGAATACTAAGAACAGAAACAGTAGCATTAAATGTTTTAAGTATAATAATGTACGAACTAGAAAATTAGGAGGAAATATGGAAAAAGAGAAAAAAGAAGTTGATGAAAAATACATAAAAGCAATATGTATAAATATTGTAAAAGCAATAATAGTAATATTTTATTTTTTAATTCTAAATTTAATATCAGAAAAAATTGGAGAAGAATTGTTTAGAAGAGGAATTCAAATATGTACAATGATTTTTCTATTTATTGCAATTTATATTATTGAAAAAGCTTATAAAGAGGATGATGGAGTAAAAGCAATAGACGGAATAGAAGTATTAGTATTGGCAACAGCTGTACTTACTTTGGAATACATTACAAATAGATTCAAATTTCAATTTAATTCATATTCATCAACAGTATCATATGTATTTGCAATATACTTTGTTTTAAAATCAATTGTTATATATACAAAAGGAAGAAAAGAAGTAGAAAAAAGTTTAAGCGATATAGAAGAAATTGTTAAAAAAGAAGAACCTATAAAAAAAGAAGCAACTAAAAAACGTAAAGAAAAAGTTGAAGAAATAGAAAATAAAGAAAAAACAAATAAACAAGAAAATAAAACAACTAAGAAAAAAACAAAAAAAGAGGTAAAAAACAATGGTTAAAAGTATGACTGGTTTTGGAAAAAGTACATTATCAAAAGAAAAAAGAGAATATCAAATGGAAATAAAAAGTGTAAACCATAGATATTTAGATATAACAATAAAAATGCCAAAAACATTAAGTTACTTAGAAGATGAAATAAAAAAAGAAATATCATCAAAAATAAAAAGAGGAAAAGTAGATGTATATATAACATATGAAAATGGTAGTCAAGAGGGCAGAAACATAACAATAAACAAAGAACTTGCCAAATTATACATAAACCAACTAAAAGAACTAGCACAAGAAGAACAAATATCAGACAAAATAGAAGTTATGGAAATAGCTAAATTACCAGACATATTATCAATAAAAGTAGATGAAGAAGATGAAAAAATAAAACAAGAAGTAATAGAACTTACACAGGAAGCCACAGAAAAGATATCACAAATGAGAAAAACGGAAGGAGAAAAAATTGCACAGGATTTATTAGAAAGAATAAACAAAATAGAAAGCAAAATAATAGAAATATCTAAAAAATCTACTGGACTTATTGAAGAATATGTAGTAAAATTAGAAAAGAGAATAAAAGAAATACTAAAAACAGAAGATGTAGACAAATCTAGACTAGCACAAGAAGTTGTAATATATGCCGATAAATGCTCAATAGAAGAAGAAATAACAAGACTAAAAAGTCATATATTTCAATTTAGAAACTTAATAACATCAAACAACGAAGAACCAAAAGGAAAAAAAATAGACTTCTTAATTCAAGAAATGAATAGAGAAACAAACACAATAGGTTCAAAAGCCAATAACTTAGAAATAGTAAATGGAGTTATTGAAATAAAAACACAACTAGAAGACATAAGAGAACAAGTGCAAAATATAGAATAGAAAGGATTGAGTTATATGCAATTAGTAAACATAGGATTTGGAAACATAGTTTCTTCAGAAAGAATAGTAGCAATAGTAAGCCCAGAATCAGCACCAATAAAAAGAATGGTACAAGAGGCGAAAGACAACAAAACAGCAGTAGATGCAACATGTGGAAGAAGAACGAGAGCAGTTTTAATTATGGACTCAGGTCACATAATTTTATCAGCAGTGCAACCAGAAACAGTTGCAGGAAGATTAGACAAAGACTTAACAGCAGCATCTGCACAATTAACAGATGAAAATTAATAAAAAAGTGGAGGTATAAACAATGATAATAAAACCAAGTGTTACAGAATTATTAACAAAAGCAAAAAACAGATATGAATTAGTTATAGCAACATCAAAAAGAGCTAGACAAATAGCAGAAGGAGACGAACCATTAATAAAAATAAAAGACAAATCACCAGTAACAATAGCTGCAAACGAAATAGCAGAAGGAAAAGTTAATATCATAAGAGAAGATGAACAAGAAGAAACTTCAGAAAATGCAGTTGAAGAAAATGAAAAAGCAGAAGAAACAACTGAAGAACAAAACGAAGAAAGTGAAGAAAACTAATAAAAATCAAAAAGGAGAAAAAACAAAAATGTTAGTAATACTATCTGGAGTTTCAGGAGCAGGAAAAGACACAATAAAAAAAGAATTAATAAAAAGAATGGAAGAAGTAGAATCACTTCCATCTTTTACTTCTAGAAATCCAAGAGTTGGAGAAGAAGAAGGAATACAATATCATTTTATAACAAAAGAACAATTTGAAGAAAAAATAAAAAACAACGAATTTTATGAATATGACTTACACCACGAAAATTACTATGGAACATCAAGAAAATTAATGAATGATAAAATTCAAAGCGGAAAAATAATAGTAAAAGATATAGAAGTAAACGGAACAGAAAACCTAGTAAAATTATTAAAAGAAGACACAAAAATTGTTACAATATTTTTAAAAGTAGATAAAGATGAATTAAGAAGAAGACTTGAAAATAGAGGAGACAATTTAACAGAAGAAGAAATGCAAATACGTTTAGGAAGACTAGAATATGAAGAATCAAAAATAAAACTATATGATTATGTTATAAAAAATGATGATTTTGAGAAAACAGTTGAAATAATAATGACAATAATTGAAAATGAAAAAAGATTAGAAAATAAATAATAAAAATGTGAAATTTTTGTGAAAAATATTGTTTTTTGAAAAAAGGTGTGGTAATATATAACCATACCTTTTTAATCTTTAAGTTATATTTTTATATATAAGTATAAAAATTATTGCTTCAAAAAATTGATTTCAATATGAAAATTTAATTCGAAATTCATATTATTGCTTCAAACTTTAAACTTTATTCTAGAAGCAAAAGAGAAAAGAAAAGGAAATTAAATAAGGAAAGGAGGGATAGTATGAGTGCTGAATTTGAAAAAATAGTATTGCAGAAACTAGACTCTATGGAAGCAGACATAAAGGAATTAAAAGAAGATGTTGCAGAATTGAAACAAGATGTAACAGTGTTAAAACAAGATGTAACGGTTTTAAAAGAAGATGTTACAGGATTAAAACAAGACGTAGCAGGACTAAAAACAAACGTTACAACTTTAAAGGAAGAACTAAAAGAAGTAAAAGAAGACGTCAGTGTGCTAAAAAATGAAGTGTTCAATGTAATAAAACCAACATTAGAAATAATAAACGAAAAAGTAGATATAATGATAAATATAAATACAGCTAAAATATTAGATGGACAAACTAGAAATTACAAAGAACAAATAAAAATGCTAAGAGATTACGAAAACAAAAATGCATTAGAACATAGCAGAATGAATTATGAAATTTGCAAACTAAAAGCAAATGCATAAAGTATAAAAAACGAAGTGCCTAAAAGCTTATAAAAAGCTAAAAATAGGCACTTTTTAAATATGTAAAAAAATGACAAAAAATATTTTTTAAAAAATATTGTCGAAAAAAATATTATATGATATATTTAAGATAAGAAAATAAAAAAAGGGGAAAAGTCTGAAAAATAATTGTAAAATACAATATTTTCAATCAAATTTTGTGCCTTGAAAGAAAGGAATGACAGAAAATATGAAAAAAATAACAAATTTAGCATTAATTATTATAATGATAGGAGCAATAATAATGCCTTTATTTACATATGCAAAATCATCAGACAAACCAAAAGAAAACTTTGCAAATGTAATTTTTTTAGCATACTTTAAAGGAGATACAGAAGGAAAAGAATATTTAGAAAAAAATACTACTAAAATAATGGAAATGTACAATGGAACAAACGAACTAGCAGTAAAAGGATATCTAAATAAAGTATCATATGGAAAATTTAACCTAAAAAACATATTTCCACAATATGATGGAACAAAAATTATACCCTTCGAATTACCATTTACCAGTGATGGTTTAGACAAAAACAACTTAGATTATCAAATAATAGACAACATAATAGATTCAATAAAAGAAACAAATGAAATTATAGACTATAATAATGATGGTTTTATAGACAATGTATCAATAATCCTAAAAGGTGGTACAGCATTAGCAGAATCAAATTCAACATTTGTAAGCCATAAAAGCGATTATGGAGCAGATAAAAATTGGTCAAACAAAAAGATAGGAACATATAATATGCTAAATACATATACATTGGAAAATAATGGAGCAGGAGTAATAACACACGAATTTTTACATTCATTAGGATATCCAGACTTATACACATCTACACCAAGCTCATATCCTGTATATACATGGGATATAATGGGAGGAGTAAACAAAAATATGTCATATCCATTAGCATATTTAAGAATGAAATACACAAATTGGCTAACAATTGATACAATAACTACTAGTCAAACACTAACATTAAATACACAAGATGATCCAAATGGAAATCAAGCATATATATTGAAATCACCATTAAATGAATATGAATTATTTGTAGTAGAATTTAGAAAAAAATCAGAAGATATGGATCATCTAGACAGAGTAATTGGACATTCTGGAGTTATTATATATAGAGTGGATACCACAGTAACAGGATTAAGCAATAACAAAGGAAAAACAGGAATATATGTTTTTAGAGAAGAGTCTGGAAAAAAAGATGATAGCACACTAAGAAATGAAATCTATAATGCAGCATATTCAAAAGAAGCTGGAAAAACATCAATAGGTTCAAGTGACCTAAATATAACAAAAGGTGCATTAACATATAGTGATGGAACAAACTCTGGAATAGTCATAAAAAACATATCGAGTAGTGAAGGCAACACAATGACATTAGATGTAACAATACCAGATGTAGCAGATTATGACATATGGAAAGATACAAAATTTAAAGATGAAACAGGAGAAAATGAATATTTAATAAAAAACATAGATACAATTTCATATGATGATAAACTTTATACAGTAAGTATTGGCAATAATAAAATATATACACATACATATGATAAAGATATATGGACAAACATAAACATATCCAACATAGAAAACAGCAATAATTTAACTAAAGCATCTTTATTAAATTTAGACAATGAACTATATTTATTGGTATCAACCTTTGATAAAATTATATTATACAAATATAGTAATGGATGGAACAAAGTAACAGAAATGGTTAATAATAATGGTTCATATGCATACAAAATATTGAATCACAAAATATATTTAACGGTAAATACAGAAAGTCAAAAAGCATCGTTATACGAATTAAATAATAATAAATTTGAATTAGTAGGAATTTATTATCAAGGAAACTCTAGAGACTTAATTGGAACAACAGCAATAGAAAATATAAATAATAAAACATATGTTACATGTAGACAAGCTAATAACAAAATAAGACTATATGAAATACAAGATAAAAAATTCAAAGAGATACCAAATACAATGAATGCCAACCAATATGATGTTGTTTCATTAAATAATAAAATGTATTTTGTATTAGGAAGTGATACAAATAATAAAACAATGAGAATGGTTGCTTTTGATGGAACAAACTTTGAAACAATAAATACAAATATAGAATTAGGAGATCCAAAAGTAACAGTATCACAAGGAAATCTCTATATATTAGCGACAGAAATTTCAGAAACACAAAATGGAAAAACAATATTATATGCATACAATGAAAAAACAAAAAAAATAGAACAAGAAGGAAAAAATGTAGACAATGCTGCAAGTGCTGGGAACTTAAGTTTAACATCAATAAAAAATAAAATCTATGTAATGTTAAGAAGAAAAACAGATGGAGTTATTGTTGTAAAAGAAAAAGAAACAGTAAATAGCTTAAAATCACTATCAATAGTACCTCCTAAAAAAACTACATATATAGTAGGCGAAAAACTAGATGTAACAGGAATGAAAGTAACTGCAAATTATACTAAAGAACAAAAAGAAATTAAAGATTATACAATATCAGGATTTGATTCAACAAAACCAGGAGAATATAATGTGACCGTAACATATGGAGGAATAAGCAACACATTTTCATATACAATAGTTGCAAAAGCTCAAAACAATACAACACTAAAAGAATATCTAACCAAAGCAAATTATAAAATAGAAAATGAATTTACTAACGGATTTGTTGTTGGAGAAACAATAAATAACATAAAAAACAAATTACAAAACAAAGATATTAATATAAAAACATCAACAAATATCATATCAACAGGTACAGAAATTTCTTATGGGGCAGAAAAATATACAGTAGTTATATACGGAGATATAAATGGAGATGGAAAAATAAATTCAGCAGACCTTTTAAAAATGAGACAACACTTAATAGGTACATTAGAATTAAAAGGATCAAATAAAAAAGCTGCAGCATTAGTTAACGGAAACACAATAAATTCAGCAGATTTGTTAAAATTAAGACAACATTTATTAGGAATAAATAATATAAAACAATAAAATAAGGAGATAAGTTTGAAAAATAATTGTGAAATACAATATTTTGATCAAATTTTGCACCTTGTAAGAAAGGAATATCAGTAAATATGAAAAAAATATATATAACATTAATATTGGCAATAATGCTAATATTCCCACAAGTAGTATTGGCTGCTGGTGGTGTATCAATTAGTGCACCATCTTCAGTAGAAAGCGGAAACAATGTTACTATAAAAGTTACAATATCAAATGTTGCCGCATGGAATATAAAAATAACAGCATCTGGAGCAACAGATGGAGTTACAAAAAGTTATGCAGATGCAACAGAAGATGCATTAAATACAACAAAAACATTTAGTATTACTTGCAATAGCAAAGGAACAGGAAGTATAAATATTAAAGTATCAGGAGATGTAACAACTCAAGATGGCAAAAATACAGACATATCATCTTCAAAAACAATTTCAGTAACGGCAAAAACAACCCCAGTTCCAACACCAACTCCTGCACCTACTCCAAGCAATCCTTCTTCAAAGCCAAACACAGAAAATGGAGGAACAACACAAAATCAACAGCCACAGTCAAAACCAAATCAAAATACAAATACTAATAGTCCTCAAACACAAACATCAAAACAGAATGAAGATAAAAAAACAGATAAGACAAATTCAACAACAGAAAATCAAGTAACAGAAAATAAACAAGAAGAAAAAGAGGAAGAACAAGAAAAAACAGAACAAACACAAGAGGAAAGAAAATCAATTAAAATAAAAATAAATGAAAAAGAATATACTGTAATAGAAAATAGAGAAGAACTACCAAAATTAAATTCATATGAAGACACAAGTATAAAAATAAATGAAATAGACATACCAGCATTAGAAAGCCCAATAACTAAACTTACAATAATTGGTATAAAAGATGAAAATGGAAAAACAATGACAGCAGTATATAACAATAATACTTATAAAATATACAATGAAACAACATCAAAATTGTTAACTTTATTTATTACAGACGGAGAATTAAATAACTATAATAAAACAACTATAATAATAGATGACCAAGAATATAATGCATACGAAATAGATGATAGATTCGCTGTTGTATATGCAATGAATTTAAACGATGGTGAATATAATTATTATAAATATGACAAAAAAGATGGAACATTTCAATATTATGAAACAAAAGACATAACAAATAATAACAAAAACTATAAAATACTTATAAGTGCATTATCAATATTACTTATTATTGCTATAATAACAATTTTTATATTGCTTTTTAGAAAAAAACAGTAAAAATCAAAGTGCCTAAAAGCTTATAAAAAGCTAAAAATAGGCACTTTTTTTGATGAAATAAAAAAATAACGACAAAATATAATAAAATACCCAAAAAAAATTGCAAAAAAAAATCATATATGTTACAATTAAAATGCACAATTGAAAAAAACCAAAAAAGGTGGTAGAAAGATGGGATTACTAGCAATAGTATATGTATTAATATTCATAGTAGTTGCTTTGGTATTATATGCAGTAATGCAAATAAAACTATTAGGACTAAAAGTAAAAGACTTTTGGGACTTTATAGAAGCAAACGAAATGTTAGACAAGCTAAATAAATTCGCAAAACAATATCAAGCAATGTCACCACAAGAACAAGTAATATACTTAACAGAAGCAGAAAAAATATTTACAGCATTTGACAAAGTACCAGAAGAACTGTGGGACGAAGAATATGAAAAATACAAACAAGTACTAAAAAAATATAATGATATAAAAATGTTTAGATGGGCATCAAGTTAATACTAACTGAATCTAAATAAACTATAATCGATAAAATAAAAAAAGAAAAAGGGGCGATTTAAAATGGCTGGAAAACACAGCGAAGGAAGAAGAGAAAAACAAACAAAAAGAATAGAAGAAGAGGAAGAAATACCAAAAGCATTCAGAAAAGATGGTGATAATATGCAAAAAACAAAATCAAAAACAAAGAAAAAACATGGAAAATTAAAATTATTTGGAAAAATAGTTTTAACACTAGTAATAATATTAGCCATACTAGTAGGAGCAATGTTCTGGTATGTAAATAACAAATTAGGAAAAATGCAAAAAATAGATTTAAATGAAGAAGATTTAGGAATATCACAAGAAGCAAAAGAAAATCTATCAGGTTATAGAAATATTGCAATATTTGGCGTAGACAGTAGATCAGATGATTATGGAATAGGAAACAGAAGTGACTGTATAATAATTGCAAGTATAAATAACTCAACAGGAGATATAAAACTAATATCAGTATATAGAGATACATATGTAAAAATAGATGGACATGGACTAGATAAAATAACACATGCATACTCATATGGAGAAGCACCACTAGCAATAAGCACACTTAACAAAAACTTAGACTTAAACATAAAAGAATTCGTAACAGTAAACTTCGACTCAGTTGCAAAAGCAGTAGACCAACTAGGAGGAGTAACATTAAATATAACAGCTGAAGAAACAAAATATATAAATGGATATATAGATGAAACATCAAAAGTAACAGGAAAAGCTTCAAACCACATAACACAAGCAGGAACATATAATGTAGATGGAGTACAAGCAGTATCATACTCAAGAATTAGATACACTGCAGGTGGAGATTACAAAAGAACAGAAAGAATGAGAACAGTAATGGAAGCAATGTTTAATAAGCTAAAAACAAAAAATGTAGCACAAATAAACGCATTTGCAGATAAAATATTACCATCTGTATATACAAACATAACATCAGGAGATATAATATCAATGGTTCCAAATATTGCTAAATATAAAGTAGGAGAAAGTATTGGCTGGCCATATCAAACAAAAGGAATAACAATGGATCGATGGTATGGAATACCAGTAACACTAGAAAGCAATGTAACACAATTACATAAAGAAGCATTTGGAGAAGAGGATTATACACCATCTGAAACAGTAAAAAGTGTAAGTAACAGTATAATAAAAAAGACTGGATATAATAAATAAAAATACACAAAAATTACTAGAGAAGTCTCAAGTATTGAAATTAATAGTGCTTTGGACTTTTTTAGTAAAAAAATATCGAAAAATGCGTAAAAAGGTTGAAAAGAAAAGAGTAATAATATATAATAAATTTGTATTTGAGCAGTTTATAAGGGGGATGTATTATGAATACAAATGTTAGCGAAAGCAATGTTATTGTGGACGAAGCAATTGTACAACCAAATATAAAAGAAAAAGTAGAAGTTAGAAAAGTTTTATATAAAGTAGTAAAAAGATTAATGGATATTTTAGGTGGATTAGTAGGATGTATTTTACTAGTTCCTATAACTGTAGCTGTTTATATAGCAAGAAAGGTTCTTAAAGAAGATGATGGACCAATGTTTTATGAACAACTAAGAATTGGTAAAAATGGAAAAGAATTTAGATTTTATAAATTTAGATCAATGGTAATGAATGCAGATGAAAAATTAGAACAATATTTAGAAGAAAATGAAGAAGCAAGATTAGAGTATAAAAAATATAAAAAATTAAAAAATGATCCAAGAATTACTAAGTTAGGCAATTTCCTAAGAAAAACAAGTATTGATGAAGTACCACAATTTATAAATGTATTGAAAGGTGATATGAGCCTTGTAGGGCCACGTCCATATTTACATAGAGAAATAAAAGATATGGGAGATAATTATGAAATAATTACTTCTGTAAAACCTGGACTTACTGGATATTGGCAAGTGAATGGCAGAAGTGAGACAGATTTTGAGACAAGGATGAAAATGGATATGGATTATATCCATGATAGAAATTTATGGAAAGATATTAAATTTTTAATAAAAACTTTTCTAAAAATATTCATAAAAGAAGGAGCAATTTAATTATGAATCTTGAAGAACAACCAATTAAAGTTGCACAAATTATTGGAAAATGGGTTGGCGGTGGAGTAGAAAGTTTTATAATGAATTATTATAGAAATATTGATAAAAGCAAAATACAATTTGATTTTATATGTGATGAAGATTCAACCAATATTCCTTATGAAGAAATAGAAAGGTTAGGTGGAAGAGTTATTTTGGTTCCACCATATCAAAAAATTTTTAAATATCAAAAAAAACTAAATGAGGTTTTTAAAAAACAAAAATATTTGATTGTACATTCTCATATTAATACTTTATCTATATTTCCGTTAAGAATAGCAAAAAAAAATAAAATTCAGGTAAGAATAGCACATTCTCATAGCACTACTAACAAATCGGAATGGAAAAAAAATATAATAAAAAATTTATTAAAAAATTTTAGCAAAATTTATGCAACTGATTATTTTGCTTGTTCTGAATTGGCTGGGAGATATCTTTTTGGAAATAAGACATATAATAATAAAAAAGTTGTAATAATAAAAAATGCAATTGATTTAGATAAATATGTGTTTAGTGAGAATAAGCGTAAAGCAAAGAGATCTGAATTAAAAATAAATGAAAATACACTTGTAATTGGAAATATAGGAAGATTTGTAGAACAAAAAAATCATGAATATTTAATAGACATTTTTAAAGATGTACATAATAAATATAAAAATTCAGTTTTAGTCTTAGTTGGGCAAGGACCGTTAATTGAAAAAGTAAAAGCTAAAGTCAAAAAATACAAGTTGGAAAAATTTGTATTCTTTCTAGGTCAACGATTAGATGCGAATGAATTGTATCAAGCATTTGATGTTTTTGTTTTACCGTCTTTATATGAAGGATTAGGAATGGTATTGGTAGAAGCACAAATATCGGGTTTGCCTTGCGTATGTTCAACAGAAATACCAAGTGAAGTAAAAGGAATACCGGAATTTAAGTTTGTTAATCTAGATAATGATTCTAAAATTTGGGCAGATTATATTTTAGATTTAAAAGATAATACTAATAGAGCAAGTTATAAAAATAAATTTGCAAATAAAGGATATGACATAACAAAAGAAACTATAAAATTAGAAAAAATTTATTTAACACTTTTGAAAGATAGAGGATAATATAATGCGTGTTTTACAAATTGGAATGACTGATAATTTAGGTGGAATTGAAACTTTTTTGATTAATTATTATAGAAATATTGATAAAACAAAAATTCAATTTGATTTTGTTAATATTTATGATAAAAAGTTATATTTTCAAGATGAAATTGAAAATATGGGAGGAAAAGTTTATAAATTAACTAGTTATTATAAGAAACCAATTAAATATATTAAAGAATTAATAAGAACAATTAACGAAAATAATTATGAAATAATACATTGTAATATGAATTCGGCAGCTATGATATATCCATTAATAGCGGGAAAGTTTTCTAAAGCAAAAATAATTATTGCTCATTCACATAATTCATCAAGTGATAAAGGAATCTTAAAAAGTATTTTACACAGTATAAATAAACATTTTATACCGTTTTTTGCTAATACTTTTTTTGCCTGTTCAAATGAAGCTGGAAAATGGTTTTTTAGTGAAAAAATAAGAAATCATTCTAATTATCACATAATATATAATGCAATAGATTTTAACAGGTACCTATTTGATGAAGAAGAGAGAAAAAATGTTAGAAAAAAATTGAATATAAATGAAAATACGTTAGTTATAGGACATGTTGGAAGATTTAATAAACAAAAAAATCATAAATTTTTAATTGACATATTTTATAAATATCAAAAAAAAGTTAAAGATAGTAAGTTAATATTGATAGGAATAGGACCGCTAAAAGAAAAAATCGAAAAAAAAGTTAAGAAATTAAATATACAAGATAAAGTTTTGTTTTTAAATCAAAGGAACGATGTAGATAAATTATTACAAGGTATAGATGTATTCGTATTACCAAGTTTATATGAAGGACTACCTCTTGCTGGTGTTGAAGCACAGGTTTCTGGACTAATTTGCTTATTTAGTGATAATATTACTAAAGAATTAAAAATTTCAAATAATGCATTTTTTATTGATTTGTCTAATGAAGAAAAATGGATATCTAAAATTAAAAAAAATATAGATAGAAAAAATAGTAGTAATAAAATCCAAAATTTTGATTTTTCTATAAAAAAGGCTACAACAAATATTTATAATATATATATAGAACTAATGAAGGGAGAAGAAAAATGACATATTTTTTAATGATAATATTATCTATTTTATTTGCTATTTTAGCAATGAAATACTACCAAAAAGGAAAAAATAATATCACAAATAAAATACTTTTTTTTCTTTTTGCATTTTTATCATTTCTAATTCCTTTTCTTGTATCTGCTTTTAGAAATTATACAATAGGTACAGATACATCAGGGACATATATGGAAATTTTTAATCGTATAAGAAATGGGGAAAGCATTAGAGATTTAGGATTTGGGGTTATTACAAAGGTTTCGTTATTTATATTTAACAATTATACAGGATTTTTAATACTAACATCTTTAATATTTTGTGGTTTGTCATATATATGTATTTTTAGAGATTCAAAATATCCAGCAATGAGTGTATTATTATTTTTTACAATGAATGTTTTTTTTATTTCGATGAATATGATTAGACAAAGTATAGCTATATCTATCTTTATGTATTCAATAAAATATATAAAGAATAAAAATATAATTAAATACATTATAGCGATGATTATAGCAATGTTAATTCATACAAGTGCAATATTATATTTTCCTATGTATTTTGTCTATAATTTTAAAATTAATAAAAATATTCTTTGTGCAGTTCCTATTGTTATAGTACTTTTAAAAGCATTTCTATTGGATTTTATAATAAATGTTTTAATAAAGTTTGAATATTTTAATAAATATTTTTCTTGGTACTTAACATCACAATATAATACAGGAAAGTTAAATATTGTAAGTTTTTTAATAGCATGTTGCATTTTTATATTATTAATTCTAATATATAAATCTGCTAGAGAAGATAAAGAATACAATATGTTATTGTGGAATGAAATTATTGCGATTACTTTTTTAGCAATTTCATCTGAACTTCCATTAATGCAGAGGACATCATATTTATTTACATTTCCATTATATATATATTTACCCAATATGTTTAAATATATTGAAAATTTTAAATTTAGAATGTCTATGAAATTCTTGGTTAATATGGGATATTTATCTTATATGATTGTAACAATTTTTATTTTAGGTTATAATGAAGTATATCCATACAAATGGATATTTTAACAGGAAGAGAGAATAATATGAAAAAATTAGTAACGGTTATAGTTCCAATATATAATGTGGAAAACTACCTAAAAAAATGTGTAAATAGCATAATAAATCAAACATATGAAAATATAGAAATTATATTAATAGATGATGGATCAACAGATGGATCAGGAACAATTTGTGATGAATATTTAGCAAAAGATAATAGAATTAAAGTGATACATAAAAAAAATGAAGGTTTGTCAAAAGCTCGAAATGTTGGGATAGAAATTTCAAATGGTGATTTTATAACATTTATTGATTCTGATGATTATTTTGATACTAAATTTATAGAAAACATGTTGAAAATAGCAGTAGAGTCAAAAGCAGATTTGATAATAAGTGGATTAAAGGATGTTTTTGAAAAGCAAAAGAATATATATGCAGATGAAAGTGATTATTATACTATATTATCTAAAGAAGAAACATATCGTAAAGTTTTATTACAAGAAGAAATTGATGTTAGTGCTAATGCAAAACTATACCAAAAAGAAATTTTTAAAAATATAAGATATCCAGTTGGTGAGTTATATGAAGATATTAAAATTATAGATAAAATTATAGAGAATGCTAATAAAATAGTATATACTAAATATAAGGGATATTTTTATCTTCAAAGAAATGGAAGCATAATGCATAGTAAAATTAATAAAGAAAAATTTGTTTTATTAAAAACTATGGAAAGATTACTCGAATTTATAGAAGAAAAGTATCCTAATGTTAAAAATGCTGCAATAAAAAGATATGTTTACTGTAATTATCATATATTAGGTAGAGCAATATTTAATAAAGATTTGGAAAAAGAATGTAAGAAAATTAGAAAAAATATTTTAAAATATAGAAAAGAAATTTTTGAATATAATATATTTTCACTAAAAGAAAAAATAGCAACAGTAACATTGATATTAGGAATATGGAATTATAAAGTTTTTTGGAAAATTTATTGTAAAATATACCAAAAGTTATAACTATAATATTAATGTAGAAAGTGTATTTAGAAAATAAAAGGTAAAGTTTTAATATTTATTTTTTATATGTAAGGTTAAAAAAGTATAGATATATGAATTTAATTAATTATTGAACAAATATATTTTAATTTTAAATAATATTTATTAAAGTATAAAGAAAATTATAGTATATCAATGATAGAATGAATGTAATAAATAGTGTAAAATATAGAAAAAGGTTGGAGTTGAAGATAAATGTATAGTGATGAAAATAAAGAACTAAATAAGTTACAAAAAGAATTATTAAGTATGATGAAAGAAATAGACAAAATTTGTAAAGAAAACAAAATAGAGTATTTTATTCTAGGAGGTACATTTATAGGAGCTGTTAGGCATACGGGATTTATTCCATGGGATGATGATATAGATATAGCTATGGATAGAAAAAATTATGATAAGTTTTTAAATATAGTTAAAGAAAAATTACCAAGTAATATGAAATTGTATCATTACAAAGAAGAAGAAGCATTTGCACATTGGGCAAAAATAGTAAATACAGATTTTAAGATTATTGAAAAATATTATAATATAGAAGATGAAAAATACTTATTTATTGATATATTTCCGTTTGATAATGTGCCAGAAGCGTTTATAAGAAAAATGTTTTTTAAAATTGAAATATATTTTAAAACTAAAAAAATTCGAATAGCAAAGAGGATATATTTATCTGATAAATATAATATCAAATTTGAAAATAAAGTAAAAAATATGCTTTTAAAATTATGTAATATAAAAGTTTTAAAAAATCATTTTGAATTACAAAAGGTGTTAGAAGAATATGATGCATTGATTAGTAAATATAAAAAGAAGAATACTAAACTAATTGCAAATTTATGTGTTAATTATGATTTTGATAAAATATATAGAGAATTATTTGTAAAAGATAGAATAAAAGAAATTGTTGATTATGATTTTGAGGATACAAAATTAAGAGGAATTAAAAATTATGATTATTTATTGGGACAAACATTTGGAGATTATATGAAATTGCCACCAAAAGAAGAACAAGTTTCAAAGCATTTTGTAAAATTAATAGATTTAAGGAGTGAATAATTATGGTATATGCAATAATTTTAGCAGGTGGAACAGGTACAAGAATGGGAAATCAAGGTATACCGAAACAATTTTTAACCATACAAGATAAACCAATAATAATACATACGTTAGAAAAATTTTTAAAAATTAATGAAATAAATAAAATAATAATAGTATGTCATAAACAATATTGTGATTATATGAAAAATTTATTGATAGAATATGGAATAAGCAATGATACTACAATTGTAGAAGGTGGAAAAACAAGGATGGATTCAATATTACAAGGAATAAAAGTTATTATTGATAATAATGAAGTGTCAAAAAATGATATATTTATTTCAACAGATTCCGTTAGACCAATGGTAAGAAAAGAGGAGTTATTAGAACTTATAAAAAAATCAAAAAAATATAATGCTGTAACTATTGTTAATCCTATAATTGAAAATATAGTAAAATTAAATGAAGATGGAGAAATTGAACAAATTTTTAAAAGAGAAAAACTTTTTAAGGATTTATCGCCTCAAGCATTTAATATACAAAAATTCACTGAATGTTTAAAAAAAATTGATAAGGAACAATTAGATAAAATTACAGATTTGAGTGAATTATTTATAAATTGTAAAGAAAAAGTTGCTACAATTGTGGGAAATACAGATAATATTAAAATTACTACACCAATAGATATAAAAATTGTAAATGAATTGATAAAGAAAGAAGAGGTATAATTTGAATAAAATAAGTATAGTAGTACCAGTATATAATGTAAAAGAAAGTTATTTAACAAAATGTTTGGAAAGTATTATTCATCAAACAATGAAAGAAATCGAAATTATTTTAGTAGATGATGGATCAAGTAATGATTCGTTAAAAATTTGTAATAAATTTGCTGAAAAGGATAAAAGAATTATAATTATTCAACAAAAGAATCAAGGTGTATCGGTTGCCAGAAATAATGGTATAAAAATATCAAATAGTGAATATATAATGTTTGTTGATTCTGATGATTGGTTAGAAAAAGATGCATGTGAACGATTATACAAATATAAAGATGAAAATGTAGATGTCATAATTGGAAGAAATTATGTCTATAGAGAAGATAAAAATGAAAGAGAAGAGGCTTTTTTTAGAGGAGGTAAAATTAATGAAATAAAAAATAAATATGAAATTTATAACATATTACTAACTGATAGAAAAAGTAACAAGTATATATATTTAGCAACTCCATGGGCCAAATTATATAGAAGTAGTTTATTAAAAGAAAATAATACCTGTTTTGAAAAAAATATAAAAATTGGAGAAGATATGCTATTTAACTTAGACGCGGTTGTATTAGCAAAAAAAATATTTATTGTTGACGAATTAATTTATAATTATAGAAAACATAATAACAATACAGAAAATAGATTAAAAAGCGAATTTAAAGAAAATCTTGAAAATACTTATGATAAATTGGAAGAAAAATGTAAAAAAAATAAATTAAATTTGGTTAGAGAAATAAATTATTATAAAATTAGAGGATTAAATAGTATTATGGATTATTGTAAAGATATAAATACTTCAATAAAAGAAATAAAAAAAATAACAAATGAGGCTGTTTATAAAGATGCAATAAGAAATATAGAAACAAATATGTTATCAAAGAAGAGAAAGTTATTAGTGCTTTTTGCAAGAATAAGGTTTTATTTAGGAATAAAATTGTTATATAAAATAAAAAGATAGAGATAATACAGAAAGGGAAAAAATGCGTTCACAAAATTCAATAAAAAATACAATAGTATCAATGATAATGAGTATAGTAACAATATTAATAGGATTAGTTACACAAAAAATTTTCATTAAAATGCTTGGAACAGAATATTTAGGATTAAATGGTTTATTCACAAACATATTATCAATGCTAGCAATTGCTGAATTAGGAATTGGTTCAGCAATTATATATAGTTTATATAAACCAATTGCTCAAAATGATAAAGAAAAAATAAAATCACTGATAGAATTTTATAAAAAAAGCTATAGAGCAATTGCATTAGTAGTAACAATAATAGGAATATGTGTTGTACCATTCTTAAAAATAATAGTAGGAGAAACATATATACAAGAAAATATAACTTTTTTGTATATATTATTCTTATTTGATACTGTAGTATCATACTTATTGACATATAAAAGATCGGTTTTATATGCAAACCAAAAAACTTATATAATAAATATAATTCATATATTATATTTATTATTAATGAATACATTACAAGTAATAATTTTAATTACAACTAAGAATTACATAATGTATTTAATAATAAAAATAATATTTAGAATACTAGAAAATATTGTAATAACAATAATTGCAAACAGAATGTATCCATATATAAATGAAAAAAATGTTAAACATATAGATAAAGAAACTAAGGATGGCATAATAAAAAGAGTTAAAGGATTAATATTTCATAAAGTTGGAACTTTTGTAGTATCAGGATCTGATAACATAATAATATCAACATTTTTAGGTATATCAACGGTAGGAGTTTATTCTAATTATAATACGATATTACAAGCTGTAAATAATTTATTTTCACAAGTGTTTTCTTCAATAACTGCAAGTGTAGGAAATTTACTTGTAGAAAATGAAAGAGAAAAATCATACAAAATATATAAGAATATGTTATTTATAAATTCTTGGATGTATAATTTTTCATCTATTGCAATTTTGTGTTTGATGGAGCCTTTTATAAAAATATGGATAGGTAAAGAATATTTATTAACATATGGTACTTTGATCGTTTTAGCAATTAATTTTTATGTACAAGGTATGAGAAAAACATCAAATACTTTTAAAGAAGCAGCAGGAATTTTCCATGAAGATAGATTTGTACCTATAATAGAATCTGTAATTAATATTGTTTCTTCTATAATTTTTTTGAAATTATATGGACTGGCAGGAGTATTTATTGGAACTATAACAAGTTCTATGATATTATTTTTATATAGTTATCCAGTATTTGTTTATAAGAAATTATTTAATAGAACATATATTCAATTTCTAAAAATACATTGTAAGTATTTAGTAATATCAGTATTGTGTGGAATTATTACAGTTTTTATTGTAAATAATATAAAAATAAATAATAATTTTTTACAATTGATATTAAATGGAGTAATAGTTATTATAGTGCCAAATTTAATTCAATACTTGATTTTTCATAAAACAGAAGAGTTTAAATATGTAAAAGAAATGTTGGCAAAGGTAGATATAAAAAATAAATTCAGGAGGTCCTCAAATTGAAACGAACTCTATTTAGACTAACAATGTTAATCCTTCTAGGATTAACATTCGCATCCATCTTCAACTTCTCAAGTCAAGATGGACAAACCTCAAGTGGACTAAGCAGAAAAGTAACAAGAAAAATAATAGACGTATTTCCATACACAAAAAACTTAAGTGAAAAAACAAAAAACAAAATAGTAGAAAGGTCACAACCAATAATAAGAAAAGGTGCACACCTTTCTATATATACATTAGTGGGAATACTAATAATGAGCTTCATAAGTACATATAAACTCCACTTAAAATACAAATTTTCAATAAGTATACTAGTAGGACTAATATATGCAATATCAGATGAAATACACCAAAGTTTCATACCAGAAAGGACAGCATCGCCAATAGATGTTGGAATAGACACATTTGGAGTATTTTTAGGAATAATAATAGTGTTAATAATAATATCAGTATACAAAGCATTAACACAAAAAGAAACAAGTAAAGTATAAAAAGGATGTTAAACTAAAAGTTTTATTTATATTGTATTGAATATAAAAATAGACTATGGTAAAATATATAATGTGATTAAAAATAAAAGGAGATAAAAACAATGGAAGAAAATGAAATTGATTTAAAAGAAATCCTATTAGACTTTTGGAACAAAAAACTACAAATAATATTAATAATATCAATATCTATATTAATAGGAATAATGTACACAATAGCATTTGTAAAACCAGTTTATACATCATCAACAACACTATTACTAGCAACATCAGGAAGTGCATCAAACCAAGCAAATACAATAACAACAACAGACTTAACATTAAACTCAAAATTAGTATCAACATATAGTGCATTAGCACAAAGTAAAAGTGTTTTAAGCAAAGTCATTTCAAATTTAGGAATAAAAATGAGTGAGGATGAACTGAAAAATAATGTATCAGTAACTCAAAAAACAAATACAGAAATAATAGTATTATCAGTAACAAATTCAGACCCAACACTTGCTGAAAAATTAACAAATGAAACAGCAAAAGTATTTATGGAAAAAGTTACAGAAATATATAAAATAAATAACGTACAAGTTGTAGACCAAGCAGAAGTAAGCACTACACCATCAAATGTTAATCATACAAAAGATGTAATAATGTTTGCAGCAATTGGAATTGTTGTTTCAATTATATATGTAATAGGAGCAAATATGCTAGATACCACAGTAAAAACAGCAGAAGATGTAGAAAAACAATTCAAAGTTCCAGTTCTTGCATCAATACCAATGTATAACTTCAATATGGAAAAAGGAGGTAAGAAAAGATAATGAAAACAAGAAAAGAATTAATAGCACAAAGAGATCCGAAATCTCCAATATCAGAAATATTTAGAACACTAAGAACAAATATACAATTTATGGATACAAGCAAGAAAATGAAAACATTATTATTAACATCAACTTTTCCAGGAGAAGGAAAAAGTTGGGTATCTTCAAATTTAGCAGTTACATTTGCACAAGCAGGAAAAAAAGTTATATTAATAGATGCTGACATGAGAAAAGGTAGACAATATACAATATTTGGAGTATCACCACGTCCAGGACTTTCAAACTATTTATCAGAAATAGATATAGAAAGACCAGAAGAAACAGATATTTCTATGTATTTACAAAAAACAGAAATAGAAAATTTATTGTTAATGCCAGCAGGAAATATACCACCAAATCCATCAGAATTATTAGTTTCACCACAAATGACAAAATTGTTAGAAGATTTAAAACAAGTGTGTGACTTAATAGTAATAGATGGTACCCCATGTGAATTAGTTACAGATTCTGTTATCTTATCAAGAGTAGCAGATGCAACAGTAATTGTAACAGCACATAAAGAAACTAAAAAAGACAATTTAGCAAGAGTAATAAAAAATATACAAAACGTAGGTGGAAAATTAGTGGGAGTTGTTATAAACAAAATGCCTGTTTCTGCTAAAAAGTATAATGAAAAATATTATTATCATAGTACATCTACACACAACACTAATAATTTTAACACAAAAAATATTGCTAATGAATTAAAAAAGGAAACACAAAATATTACAAAAATAAATACTCAAAAATCAAAAATAGACATAGAAAAAGAAAGTGATTTGGGAAGACCACTTATATTCAATAATGAAGATAGAAGATCAACACTAGATAAAACAAATGATATATTAAATCAAATTAATTCATATTTAGATAAGGAAAAAGATGATTTAAACAAATAGAAAAAGAGGAGAACAACAATGATAGACTTTCATACACACATACTTCCAAACATAGATGATGGTTCAAGAAGTATAGATGAAACATTTAATTTGATAAAAGAAGCAAAAGAAGCAGGATTTGAAGGAATAGTTTTAACTTCACATTATATAGAAAAATATTATGAAACAAACGTACCAGAAAGAGATGTTTGGGTAAATGCAATAAGCGAAAATCTAAGAAACAAAGGAATGAACATAGATGTATATTTAGGAAATGAAATATATATGTCTGAAAACATAATGCAATTATTAATAGATGGAAAAGCATCAACTATAAATAATAGTTGTTATGTTTTATTTGAAATGCCATTAAATGTAGAACCAATGAACTTATATGATGTAATATATTCTTTACAAGAGCATAAATTAATACCAATACTTGCACATCCAGAGAGATACACATTTGTTCAAAAAGAACCAGAACTTATAACAGATTTAATCGAAAAAGGTGTATTAATGCAAGCAAATTATGCAAGTATATTAGGCTATTATGGAGAAAAAGCACAATATATTGTAAGAAAATTCTTTGAGCATAATATGATTCATTTTCTAGGAAGTGATGTTCATAGACAAAATACAATTTATAAAATGATTCCACAAGCAATGGAAAAAATAGAAGAAATTGTAGGAGCAAATAAATTAGAAGAATTAACAACAATTAATCCTAAATTAGCAGTAAATAATAAAAGAATAGAAATAGAAGAACCAGAAGAGCTTACTCTAACATGGAAAGAAAAATTAATGATGTTCATAAAGAGATAGGAAGGAAGTTTTAGTATGAGAAAATATTTTGGAACAGACGGTATAAGAAGAATAGCGAACACAGAACTTACACCAGAATTAGTATATAAAGTAGCAAAAGCAGGAGCATATGTTTTATCTAAACATACAGATCATACACCAACAATTTTAATAGGAAGAGATACAAGAATATCAGGAACATTAATTGAAAGTGCAATGGTTGCAGGATTTTTAAGTTATGGTGCAAATGTTAAATTATTAGGAGTTATACCAACTCCAGCAGTTGCATACTTAACAAGAAAATTAAATGCTGATGCAAGTGTTGTTATATCTGCATCACATAATACATATGAATTTAATGGAATAAAATATTTTAGTAATAAAGGAATGAAAATTCCAGATAGCCTAGAAGAAGAAATAGAAGAAGTAATGGATTCAGGAAAAATAAATGAATTAACAGCAATAAGTAGTAAAATTGGTGTATCTGAATACAGAATGGATTTATTAGATGAATATGTATATTTCTTTAGAAAAAACTTTGATGACAATATAGAAAAAATAAACAGAGATGATTTTGTGGTTGGAATAGACACAGCCAATGGAGCTACATCAGTAGTTGCAGAAAAAGTATTTAAAGCATTAGGAATTAAATACAAAATTATAAATAATCATCCAGATGGAATAAACATAAACCATGATTGCGGTTCAACACATTTAGATGGACTAAAAAAATATGTTGTAGAAAATAAACTAAGCTTAGGTGTTGCATATGATGGAGATGGAGATAGATGTTTAGCTGTAGATGAAAATGGGAACGAAATTGATGGAGATAAAATAATGGCTATCATTTCAAATTATCTAAGAAATAAAGGCAAACTAGCAAAAGACACATTAGTTGCAACAGTTATGAGTAACTTAGGACTACACAAATATGCTAGAGACAACGGCTTAGAACTTGCACAAACACAAGTTGGAGACAGATATGTTCTAGAAGAAATGTTAAAAGAAGGATACAACCTAGGTGGAGAACAATCAGGTCATGTTATATTACTAGACTACAACCCAACAGGAGATGGAATATTAACATCATTAATGTTAATCCAAGCAATATTAGAAGCAAACAAAACAGCATCACAAATGGCTGAAATTATCAAATTATATCCTCAAGTATTAGTAAATGCAAAAGTAAATGCAGATAAAAAGTACGACTACAACAAAGATACAGAAATACAAGAAGCTATTGAAAAACTAGAAAAAGAATTTGCCGGAAATGGTAGAGTTCTAATCAGACCTTCTGGAACAGAACCTTTAGTAAGGGTTATGATAGAAGGAGAAGACCAAGAATATATTACTAAAAAGGCAAAAGAGATAGCAGATTTAATTGAGAAAAAATTGAAATAAAATTAAAAAAATCTATTGACAAATTTAAATCAATAGTATATCATAAAAATACATTAAGGTATATTTATTTAAAAACAGATGAGTTCCCAAAATATTTGGGAACTTTATTTTTGTATAAACCACCACTATTTAGCACAAGCCCTAACAATAATTCTATTATTATTAACATTATTACAAGTTATAAGAGTAAGAAACATCCCATTTTTATCATAATCATAAATAGGAGAAAAATCACTATTATTCACTTCATAAACCTTTTCAACAAAATAATGAAAAGAATTTTGCAAATTATCATATAAAACAATCTCATCATTGACCTTTAGCAAATTAACATTACTAAAAAATTTATCATTATTATAATTATGTCCCAAAATGCAGATATTACCAACCTTACCAGGCTCTGGACCAAAAAATTTACAAGGAGAAAGTTTTAAATTTTCATCACTATAATAAGCAAAAAAAGGGTAATACAAATTTATAGCTTTAATTTCGATAATTCCCAAAATAGGATTATCATTACTATTGGTGTTAAGAATACTAAAAAAATCACTAGAATATAAACTATTAGAACTTTCAGAATTAGCATATAATCTAGTTAAATTATAATTAGATAAAAGGCTATCAGAATAAAGTTCACTTTTTTGCAAATTTTGCCAATAAAAAAACAAATAGACAATTAGTGATAAAAAAACAAAAATAGAAATATAAAATTGAACTTTTAAAAAAGATTTTTTCTTTCCATTATTATTAGAATTTTTAATCTTTGTTTGCAATATCTGATTCATATAAAACCCTTTCTACTATTTTATTTAGTATATGCAAAATACTAGGAAAAAAACATTTCAAGATGATTAATTTTATGACAAAAACAAAAAAATTACACAAACCACTTGAAATCACAAAAAAATGTGATATAATAATAAACATAAAAAATAAAAAAAGACAAAAGTAAGGACAACAAAAATTATAAAATATCTTAAAGAGAGCCAAAGAAAGCTGAGAATTTGGTAAGTAAAAATAATTTTTTATCACCTTAACTGTTTTTAGACTGAAAGCTCAAAAGCAAATAAGTCTAAACGTAAATCTGCGTTAAAGAAAAATGAGAAGTTATCTAAAAATAAAAGATAAATAATTAAGGTGGTACCGTGAGATATATAGCCTCGCCCTTATGCTGAAAAAAGCATGATGGCGAGGTTTTTGATTTTTCTACCATCGAAGGAGGAGGAAATTTTATGTACAAAAAAGTTGAATTAAAAAATGGCTTTGTTGGAATGGAAAACGAAGTTGCAGATTACTGGAAGAAAAACGACATAATCAAGAAAAATTTTGATATGAATAAAGGTCAAAGATATTTTACATTTTATGATGGACCTCCAACAGCAAATGGAAAACCACACGTTGGACATATCGAAACAAGAGTTATGAAAGACATAATTCCTAGATATAAAGTAATGAAAGGATACCATGTTGATAGAAAAGCTGGTTGGGACACACATGGACTTCCTGTTGAACTTGAAATAGAAAAGAAACTTGGTATTTCAGGAAAACAACAAATCGAAGAATATGGTGTAGAAAAATTCGTAAAAGAATGTAAAGAAAGTGTTTTCACATATGTTCATATGTGGGAAGAAATGACAAACAAAGTTGGTTATTGGGTAGATATGGAACATCCATATGTAACATACCACAATGACTATATTGAATCTGTTTGGTGGGCTTTAAGTCAATTATGGAAAAAAGGACTTTTATATGAAGGTCACAAAGTAATGCCATATTGCCCAAGATGCGGAACAGCTTTATCTTCACACGAAGTTGCACAAGGTTATAAAGATGTTAAAGACTTAACTTGTATTGCAAAATTCAAAGTTGTAGGAAAAGATAACACATACATCTTAGCATGGACAACAACTCCATGGACATTACCTTCAAACTTAGCATTATGTGTAAACAAATCATATACTTATGCAGAAGTAAAAGCAAATATTGGAACAGATGATGAACCAGTATACGAAAACTACATTTTAGCAAAAGATTTAATAGAATCTGTATTAAAAGAAACACCATATGAAATTGTAAAAGAATTCAAAGGTGAAGAATTATTAGGAACAAAATATGAGCAATTAATGCCATTTGCTAAAGTTGATGGAAAAGCTTTTGAAGTAATTCACGGAGATTATGTAACATTAACAGATGGTACAGGAATCGTTCATATTGCACCAGCATATGGTGAAGATGATAGTTTAGTATCAAAACAAAATGGTATAGCCTTTGTAAACTTAGTTGATAAATCAGGAAAATTCGTACCAGAAGTAGAACCATGGGCTGGTAGATTTGTTAGAGATTGTAACGAAGATATTTGTAAATGGTTACAAGATGAAAATAAACTATTCAGCAAAGAAAAACATATGCACTCATACCCACACTGTTGGAGATGTGACACACCATTACTTTACTATCCAAAAGAAAGTTGGTTTGTTGCAATGAGCAAACTAAGAGATGAATTAGTTGAAAACAATAATAAAGTAAATTGGTATCCAGATACAATTAGAACAGGAAGATTTGGAAAATTCCTAGAAAACGTAATAGATTGGGGAATTTCAAGAGACAGATATTGGGGAACACCACTTCCAATTTGGACTTGTGAAGATGAAAATTGTGGACACCAAGAATGTATTGGAAGCATTGCAGAATTAAAAGAAAAAGCAATAGACTGTCCAGAAGATATCGAATTACACAAACCATATATTGATAATGTACATTTAAAATGTCCAAAATGTGGTAAAAGAATGACAAGAGCAAAAGAAGTTATAGACTGCTGGTTTGACTCTGGTTCAATGCCATTTGCACAATTACATTACCCATTTGAAAACCAAGACTTATTTGAGAAAAACTTCCCAGCACAATTCATATCAGAAGCAATAGATCAAACAAGAGGATGGTTCTATACATTAACAGCCTTAGGAACAGCATTATTTGGAAGAACACCATTTGAAAACTGTATAGTATTAGGACACGTACTAGACTCAAAAGGACAAAAAATGTCAAAATCAAAAGGTAATGGAGTAGATCCAATGGTATTATTAAACGAAGTTGGAGCAGATGCTACAAGATGGCATTTCTATACATGTAGTGCACCATGGTTACCAACAAGATTAGGACTAGAAAATGTACAAGAAACACAAAGAGGATTTTTAAGCACATTATGGAATGTATACTCATTCTATGTTCTATATGCAGAAATAGACCAATTCAATCCATTAGAATATAAAGATTACAAAGTAACAAACATAATGGACAAATGGATTATCTCTAAATTAAATACATTAGTAAAAGAAGTAGATGAAAAATTAGACAAATATGATATAACATCAGCAGCACTTCAAATTGAAAGCTTTACAGATGAACTTTCAAACTGGTATGTACGTAGAAACAGAGAAAGATTCTGGAGTCAAGAATTAACAGATGAAAAGATAGGAGCATATGTAACATTATACAAAGTATTAGTAACATTAAGCAAAATATCAGCACCATTTGTACCATTCATGACAGAAGAAATCTACCAAAACTTAGTAGCTGGATTAGACAAAACAGCACCAGAAAGTATACACTTATGCTCATGGCCAGAATATGATGCAACAGCAGTAGATACAAAACTAGAACAAGAAATGGACTTAGCATACACAATAGTAAAACTAGGAAGAAGTGCAAGAAATTCAGTAAATATCAAAAACAGACAACCATTATCAGAAATGTTAATATCTGTAGATACTTTACCAGAATATTATTCAGACATTGTAAAAGAAGAATTAAATGTTAAAAAAGTTGAACTAGGAGCAGAAATGTCAGACTATGTAAACTTTGAAATTAAACCAAATTTACCAGTATTAGGAAAAGAATACGGAAAATTAATCCCAAGAATAAAAGAAGAAATAGCAAAGAAAAATCAAATGGACTTAGCAAACACAGTAAAAAACGGTGGAGTTGAATACATTGAAATAGATGATACACAAATTGGTTTAAATTCAGAAAACTTATTAATAACAATGAATGGAAAAGATGGATTTGCATTTGCTGGTGAAGGAGAAATAGGTGTTGTATTAGACACACATATCACACCAGAATTAAAAGAAGAAGGTTATGTAAGAGAAGTATTATCAAAAGTTCAAAATATGAGAAAAGACAAAGGTTTTGAAGTATTAGATAAAATAAATCTTTATGTATCTGGAAATGAAATGTTAGAAAATGTTATAAAACAAAATGCTGAGTTAATTAAACATGATACTTTAGCAGTAGAAATCGTTTATGATGCAGATAGAGCAGATTATACAGATACAAATATCAATGGTGAAAATTTAAATATTGATGTTGAAGTTGTGAAATAAAGTTGTGACTTGAATTTGACATAAAAATATGATATAATATTAGTATGCCAAGGGTTGGCAAATAAATATTAAGGAGTGTTATTTTATGACTGAGAGTACTACAATTATTCGGAACACAGAGAAATATTTAGCAAAGAAGTTCGATAATGGAAAATATGGCTTCGTAGATCAAAGAGGAAGAAAGGTAATTGAACCTAAATTTGATTATGCATATGATTTTAAAGGTGGATTTGCCATAATAAAAAATGGCAAAGATTGTGGAATTATCGATGAAACAGGAAAAATAGTTGAGACTAAGTTACCAGAGTCAATCAATAAATAACAAGCTTTAAGCACAGTTTCTTTAATTAGAAGCTGTGTTTTTTATTTGTTTCAATTTAAATTTCACAAATTTCTAGACAATTTACCAAAAATATTGTAAACTATATAAAGAAAAAATCGAAAGGAGAAAACAAATGGCAATATTCACAATAGCAGACTTACACTTATCATTCAACACCAACAAACCAATGAACATATTTGGTACTAATTGGGAAAATTACGAAGAAAAAATAAAAAAAGACTGGCAAGAAAAAGTCACAGAAAAAGACTTAGTAGTATTACCAGGAGATTTCTCATGGGCAATGTATTTAGACGAAACAGAAAAAGACTTTGCATATATAAATTCACTACCAGGAAAAAAGATATTATTAAAAGGAAACCATGACTATTGGTGGTCAACAGTAACAAGTATGAGAAAATATATCAAAGAAAAGAACTTTGAAAATATAGATTTTTTAATAAACAACAGCTATGAATTTGAAAACAAAATAATAGTAGGAACAAGAGGATGGGCTTTAACAGAAGATACAGAAGATAAAAGATTAACACAAAGAGAAGTAGCAAGATTAGAACTATCAATAAAAAGTGGAATCGAACAATATGGAACAGAAAAAGAGATAATAGCATTTATGCACTATCCACCAATAACAAAAAACAATTTAAACACAGAATATATAAAAATATTAAAAAAATATAACATAAAAAGATGTTTTTACGGACATTTACACGCATCAGCAATTCAAGATGCAATAGAAGGAAATATTGATGGAATTGAATTTAAATTAGTAAGTGCAGATGGCTTAGATTTTAAAATATTAAAAATTTAAAAGATGCACCAAACTTTAAAGGAGCAAAAGATGATTGATTTAAATAAAGATGTAAAATATATAAAAGGTGTAGGTCCTAACAGGGTAAAACTCTTAAATAAATTAGGAATTTTTACATTAGGAGATTTAATTACATATTTTCCAAGAGATTATGAAGACAGAAGCAAACCAAAAGAATTGTATGAATGTTTTGATGGAGAAGAAGCAACAATTGAAGTTATTGCAGTATCTAGACTAACAGATACTAGAATTAGAAATGGAAAAACTATGCAAAAATTGCAAGTAAGAGATGAAACAGCTACAGCAACAATAACATGGTTTAATCAACCATATTTAAAAAATAAATTTGAAATACGGTAAAAAATATCGTTTCTTTGGAAAAATAAGTAATAAATATGGGAAAATAGACTTAACTTCACCAGTGTTCGATGAAATAGAAAAGAAAAACAATACAGGAAAAATAATTCCACTATACCCATTAACATTTAGTTTATCTCAAAATACAATAAGAAAAATAATAGAAAATGGTTTAAAAGATGTAGAAGAAGATGGTGGGTTAAAAGAAACTTTACCACAATACATATTAAATGAATATAAATTAGAAGAGATAAATAAAGCAATAGAAACAGTACATTTTCCAAAAGAATTTGCAGATTTTGAAATAGCTAGAAAAAGATTTGTATTTGAAGAATTACTATCAACACAATTAGCTTTATTGCAATTGAAAAATAGCAATTTAAAAGACCATAAAGGAATTAGCTTTAGTAAAGATGCACATATGTCTGATGTAATAAATTCTTTACCATTTAACCTAACAAAAGCTCAATTACGAGTATTAGAAGAAATAGATAAAAATATGGAACAAGACAAATCCATGAACAGATTATTGCAAGGTGATGTTGGTTCTGGAAAAACAGTAGTAGCAATGATTTCTGCATATAAAGCAGTTAAATCAAGATATCAAGTAGCTGTACTTGCACCAACTGCAATACTTGCAACACAGCATTTAGAAAATTTTCAAAAAATATTAGAAAAATTTGATATAAGATGTGAATTATTAATTTCTGGAATAACAAAAAAGAAAAAAACAGAAATATTAGAAAAATTACAAAATGGAGAAATAGACATATTAATTGGAACACATGCAATGCTTGAAGAAAATGTGACTTTTAAAAATTTAGGACTAGTTGTTACAGATGAGCAACATCGTTTTGGGGTAAAACAAAGAACAACTATGGCACAAAAAGGAGAAAATCCAGATGTTTTAGTAATGTCTGCAACACCAATACCAAGAACCTTAGCACTTATATTATATGGAGATTTGGACATTTCTGTAATAGATGAATTACCACCAAATAGAAAGAAAATAGAAACTTTTGCAGTAACTAAAGCACTCGAAGATAGAGTGAATAATTTTGTAAAAAAACAAGTAGATGAAGGTAGACAAGCATATATAGTATGTCCATTAGTAGAAGAAAGCGAAGAAAATGATTTACAATCTGTAATAAGTTTATATGAAAAATGTAAAACAGAAGTATTTCCAAATTACAGAATAGAGTACATTCACGGAAAAATGAAACAAAAAGAAAAAGATGATATAATGGAAAGATTTAAAAATGGAGAAATAGACATACTAATATCAACAACAGTAATTGAGGTTGGAGTTGATGTACCAAATTCAAGCATAATGGTAATAGAAGATGCACAAAGATTTGGATTAGCGCAATTACATCAATTAAGAGGAAGAGTTGGACGTGGGGAATATCAATCTTATTGTATTTTAAAATATGAAGGAAAAGGTAAAAATACAAGAGAAAGAATGAAGATTATGACTCAGACAAATGACGGTTTTGTAATTTCACAAAAAGACCTAGAATTAAGAGGTTCAGGAGATTTTTTTGGAACAAATCAACATGGTATACCAGATTTTAAAATTGCAAACTTGTTTACAGATATAGATATCTTAAAATTGGCACAAGAAGCGGCAATCAAGATTGTAAATGATGATGAGAAACTAGAAAAGCCAGAAAATGATTTACTAAAAGAATTAGTAAAAGACAAATTTACAGACAGAATAGAAATATAGAAAGGAGCAATGAAATATTATGGTAATATTTGGAATAGATATAAGAGTATATTTTTTACTATTCATGCTATATTCATTTATAGGATGGTGTATGGAAGTAACAGGAAAATTAATTCAATATAAAAGATTTATAAATAGAGGATTTTTAGTAGGACCATATTGCCCAATATATGGAACAGGAGCAATATTAATAACATTTTTATTAAATAGATATACAAACGATCCATTTGTATTATTTATTATGGCAATATTAGTATGTGGAACACTTGAATATTTAACAAGTTATTTTATGGAAAAAATTTATCATGCAAGATGGTGGGACTATAGCCAAAGAAAATTTAATATAAACGGAAGAGTATGCTTAAATACAATAATACCATTTGGTTTATTAGGATTATTCATAATGTATGTATCAAATCCATTTTTAATAAAAAATATAGAAAGTTTACCAGAAGTGTGGTTAAATGGACTATTTTGGACTATTCTAGTAATATACTTAATAGATAATATAATATCAGGAAAAGTTATAACATCATTAAGTTCAACAACAAAGAAAGTAGGAAAAGAATTAGACAATACAGAAGAAATAACAAAGAAAGTAAAAGAAATATTAATGAACAAATCTATACTACATAGAAGATTCTTAAATGCATACCCTAGAATACAAGCTGTAAAAGTAAAAATAAAAGAGAAAAGAGAAAAAATAAAAGAACAAGTAAGAGCGAGCCAAGAAGAAATAAAAGAAAATGTTCAAAAGCAAAGAGAAAATTTAAAACAAAAAATTGATGAAAAAATAGAAGAACATAAAGAGAATGATAAATAAAAGGAAGTATTATGATAGAGAAAATAACAAAAATTTTTAAAGAAGTAATGTCAAATATGGAAAAAGACCATATAAGTGAATATTCTGCTCAATGTTCATATTACACAATATTATCATTTATACCATTTGTTATATTGCTAATAACCCTAATACAATATACAAATATTGAGCAACAAACCTTATTTGATGCAATATCAAAAATAATACCAGCAACTATGAGTGGTTTTGTTCTAGATATCGTAAGAGAAGTATATTCAAAATCTATAGGAACAATTTCAATATCAATTATATTTGTATTATGGTCTGCTGGAAAAGGCTTATATGCCTTAATGAAGGGATTATACGAAGTGTTTAAAATAGATGGTAAAAAGAAAAAATCTGTTATTTATTTAAAATTGATGTCACTATTGCAAACAATTATATTTATAGTTATAATTGTACTCGGACTAACTTTCTTAGTATTTGGAGATAGTTTAATATCAATAGTAAAAAAATATTTTGGTGGATTTGAAAACTACACACTTTTATCAAGTGTAGTAACAGAACTTACATTTATTTTTGCAACATTTATAATATTCTTATTTTTATACAAATTTATGCCTAAAAACAAAATGACTTTTAAAAGTCAAATTCCAGGGGCAATATTTGGAGCAATATCACTTAATGTAGTTTCTTTTATATTTGCAAAATACTTAGATATATTTAAGGGATTTTCAATAACTTATGGAAGTTTGACAACATTAATGCTTATAATGATGTGGACTTATTCTTGTTTTTACACATTATTTTTAGGAGCAGAAATAAATAAATCAATACAAATTAATAAAACAAAGAAGGAATAAAAATGCAAGATTTAGATACAATGACAAATGTAATATTAAATAATGAATACAAATTGCATGAAGAAGAACAAAAGACAAATTTCGAATCAGGTAATAATGGAAATAATAATCAAAATAACAATAGTAATAAAACGAAGAAAAGAAGAAAAAAGAAAAAAACATTAAAACAAAAATTATTATTAGTTCTAAAAATAATAATTGGATTAATAATACTTTTCGCACTATTTATATTTTTATTTTTTAAAACTTCATTATTCCAAAAATATAAAGAATTATGGGTAGAAACTGCAATGTCAACAATGAACCATCAATATTTAGCAACTTGGTTTTTATCTGATGAAGAAATTCAAGAAATATTATCTAACTTAGAAGTACAAAATAATGAAGATTCAAATTCAAATGAGATAAATATAGACTATGCAAAAGAACAAAAAGAAGAAGAAAATATCACTGTTGAAAAAATAAAGGGAACTAATTATGTTGGTTATGTAATGATAGTAAAAAATCCAACAAAAGTAAAATATGTAGATTCTAGAAAAGCATCAAGAGGAACAAAATTAAGTCAAATAGTAAAAGAGAATAATGCTATCGCAGGAATAAATGCAGGAGGTTTTGCTGATGATGGAGGCGTTGGTGCAGGAAATCTTTTGTGTGATGCAACAATAATAAATAAAAAATTGTTATATGGAAATAAAAGCAGTAGATATAGTTTTATAGGGTTAAGTAATGAAGGAAAATTGGTACTTGGAAAATATACATATCAAGAAGCTATAAATGCTGGAATACAATCAGCTGTTGAATTTGGACCATTTATAATAGTAAATGGAAAAAATCAAATCAAAAATTCAAACTCAGGTGGAATTCATCCGAGAATGGCAATTGGTCAAAGAAAAGACGGAACATTTATATTTGTAGTTATTGATGGAAGACAACCAGGTTATAGTATAGGAACAAATCTTTTAGAATTACAAAATATATTTAATAGATATGATGCTTACAATGCGGCTAATTTAGATGGAGGTTCTTCAGCAACAATGTATTATAATGGAAAAGTAGTAAATAAGACTTCTACACCAATTGGTGAAAGATATTTACCAAATGCAATTATAGTTGAAAAGTAGTTCGAAAAAGAACTACTTTTTATAATTTTATTAAAGACACAGTAATATTTGAAGCAGTGGCTTCAGTTTTTATCATAATATCAAAACCAGTATTATTTTTAAATTTTAAATCATAACCACCATAAGCGACTGCAGCATCTTTGCCTTTAGAAATATAAGGAACTTTATTACTATGTTCATGTCTTTCTATAACAGTCATATTAGGAGTTTTAAGAACAGCATTATACAAAGTTGTACTAACTTGGCAATTACCGCCACCTAATCCTTTTTTCTTATGACCTTCTTTATCAAAAATATCAGCCTCTTGGTAACCTTTTTCACTAGTTGCAGGCCCTATTGTATCACAAAAAGAAAAAGTTGTACCATTTCTAACTATAGTATTATTCAAAGTATCACAAGTTATTTTTATATTATTTTGCCTAGCACTATCTTTATTATAAATTTTAGTTGTAAAAGTTGCTACAATTTCTTCTTGAGCAGGAGCTGGAGTAGTTTGAGTTTTATTTTCAACTTGATTTTCAGTTTTGTTTTCTATTTGTACTGGTACATTATTTTTGGAAGAATTATAATCTGAATTTGAATTATTAACAGAAGAATTTTGTGAAGCTCTATCAGCTTGATATCTAGAATTATTGTCTTTTCCTTTATTATTATAGAAATATACTATTCCGCAAATAACAATTACAATTAAAATTAAAATACCAAAAATCCATAATTTATTTTTCACATTAATCACCAATTATAGTTTAACCTAAAAAAGAGTATATATACATAAAATGAAGCATATAATATATAAAAAAGAAAGGAATTACAAATGAAAAATCCAGATGAAATTTTAAGATATTTTCCAAATTCTTTATATGAAAACTTATCAAATATATTTAAACAAAATCCAATAATTTGGGACAGGTTGCAAGAAATAAGAATACGTGTTGGAAGACAAATTATATTAAAATTGAGAGACCAAGATATATTGCTAGAATATGTAGTATCACAATCAGAAATATTACAAATGTTAGAAAGACTTTGCGAAAATTCTATATATGCATACAAAAATCAAATATGTGAGGGTTTTATAACAGTAAAAGGTGGACATAGAGTTGGAATAGCTGGTTCATGTGTAATAGAAAATGGAAAAATCATAAATGTAAAATACATATCAAGCTTAAATTTTAGAATAGCAAGAGAGATAATAAATTGCAGTACAAATATTTTAAGAGAAGTAATAGATAAAGAAAATGAAACAATATTTAATACAATAATAGTAGCACCACCAGGAAAAGGAAAAACAACAATATTAAGAGATTTAATAAGAAATTTAAGTAATGGAATAAAAGAAATAAATTTTAGAGGTATGAATATGCGGTGTTGTTGATGAAAGAGGAGAGATAGCCGCTTGTTATAAAGGAATTCCTCAAAATGATATTGGAGTTAGAACTGATGTAATTGAAAATGTAAGTAAAGATAAAGGAATACATATGCTTATAAGGTCAATGGCACCACAAATAATTGCTTGTGATGAAATAGGAAGTAAAGAAGATATATTGGCAATAAAATATGCTTTAAATTCTGGGGTAAAAGGATTATTTACAATGCATGGTAAAAATATTGAAGATGTTAAAAATAATAAAGATGTTTATGAACTTATAGAAAAGAAAAATGTCGAAAAGGTGATTTTTTGTTGACAATTTAATCAAAAAAAAGTATAATAATAATGTATTATTTAAAAAGGAGAAAAAATCATGCTAAAAAAATACTGGAAAAAAATTGGAATGTTAATATTAATAATAGCCTGTGTATTTAATGTAATGAACAAATTAGTACATAAATTATCATTAAACAAAGAAATGTTACAATCAGCACAGTATATATTTAGTCAAGAGAACAAAGAAAAATCAAAATAATACTTGAAATAATTTTAAAAATATGTTATTATAAAAAACAGTCATGTTATTAAAAGCGAAAAAGAGGTGAAAATAAATGAAAGAAGGAATACATCCAACATATAACCAAACAACAATCACATGTGCATGTGGTAACGTTTTAGAAGTTGGTTCAACAAAAACAGATATAAAGGTTGATGTTTGTTCAAAATGTCATCCATATTGGACAGGAAATTTAAGACAAGAAACAGCTGGTGGTAGAGCAGATAAATTTAAAAAGAAATATGGTCTTGCATAAGAATGAGGTAGCAAAAAGCTACTTTATTTTTTTGCCTTTAAACTTGCAAAATACGACAAAATGTAATAAAATAGTAGCATAAAAAATAGGAGGAACTCACGTGGAAAAAATAAAAGAGATAGAAGAAATTAACTTACAAAAAGAATATATAGAAAAAGTAAAAAAAATAAACGAAAATAAAAATTTAAAATATAGTATACTAACAATGGGATGTCAATTAAATGAAAACGATTCAGAAAAATTGTGCGGTATGTTAGAAGAAATGGGTTATACCAAAACAGAAAATCAAAAAGAAGCGGATTTAGCATTATTTAACACATGTTGTGTAAGAGAAAATGCGGAAGACAAGTTATTTGGTAAACTTGGAGAATTGAAAAAAATAAAAGAAGAACGTGGAACTATAATAGCAATTGGTGGTTGCATGATGCAAGAAAAACATATAACAGATAAAATAAAAGAAAGTTACCCATATACTGACATAATCTTTGGAACACATACATTACATAAGTTTCCACAAGATTTATATGAAGTTATAGAAAATAAAACAAAACTAGAAGACATATTAGACATAGATGGAAAAGTATATGAAGGCTTACCAATAAAAAGAGATAGTAGCATAAAAGCATCTGTAACAATTATGAATGGATGTAATAACTTCTGTAGTTATTGTATAGTACCATATGTACGTGGTAGAGAAAGAAGTAGACAGCCAAGAGCAATAATAGAAGAAGTAAGAGAACTTGCAAAACAAGGTTATAAAGAAATAACTTTATTAGGACAAAACGTAAATTCATATTTAAGGGTAGAACGTGAAAAAGGAATAGAATTTGAAGAATATGAAGGGGTAAATTCTTTTGCAACACTATTAAGAGCAGTAAATAAAATAGATGGTATAGAAAGAATAAGATTTGTATCACCTCATCCAAAGGATTTTACTGATGATGTAATAAAAGCAATAGCAGACTGTGAAAAGGTGTGTAAATTAGTACATTTGCCATTACAATCTGGAAATACAAAAGTCCTAAAAGAAATGAACAGAAAATATACAAAAGAACAATATTTAAACTTAGTAGAAAAAATGAAAGCTGGAATACCTGGACTAACACTATCAACAGATATAATAGTTGGTTTCCCAGGAGAAACAGATGAAGAGTTTGAAGATACATTAGATGTTGTAGAAAAAGTAAAATTTGAACAAGTATATATGTTTATTTATTCAAGAAGAGTTGGAACACCAGGTAATAGAATGGAAAACCAAGTACCAGAAGAGCAAAAACATATAAGATTTGATAAATTAAAAGCTTTAGTTGAAAGTCAAATAGCTGAGAATAATCAAAAATATGTTGGAACAATACAAAAAGTTTTAGTTGAAGGAACAAGTAAAAACAATGATGATATGCTTACAGGTAGAACTGATAGTAATAAAGTTGTTATTTTTGAAGGAGATAAAAGCTTGATTGGAAAAATGGCTGAAATTAAAATTGTTTCTGAACATATGTGGTATTTAAAAGGTGAAAAATAGATGGAAAGTAAAAAATCAAAATATAACGAAAGTGGAATTAATAATAATACATATAAGGTATTATTTAGTGATTATCATGACATACCAGAAGAAGAACAACCAGATTTAGAAAAAAGTTATATAATTTCAGTAATACAATTATATACAAGATTTAGAGAAAAAAGTATTTTTAGTAAAATTTTAAAACTAAACTTTGAAAAGAAATATAAAATTGATTTTTCTAAAATTAAATTTAATAAAGAAAATCAAAATTATGAATACGAATTCCAAGGAGAAGTTTATACATTTGATAAGTTATCTAAAAAAATAAATGATAAAAATATAAAGAAAGAATTAGAATCAGAAAAAAGATATAGAAAGTGTCATTTAAAATCGGCAGAAATAGCAACATCATTACCAAAAAGCTGTATATTAACAGGATATGTTAAAAGATATGATGGAAAGTTTTTACATTCTATAGTTGAAATAGAAAAGGAAGATGGAAAATATATAATAGATTATACTAAAAATATAATTATGCCTAAAGAACAGTATGTAAAATTAACAGAATTTGAAGAACTTGAAAGCATTTCTGATTTGGAATATTTAGAATATATTCAAAGACTTGAAAATATTCCTGATTTAAATGGTAAAGTACTTTTGACATTTGGAAGAGAAATATTTAAAGAATTAGAAAAAAATTCTTTTTTAATCAAAAATGATGAAGAGTTAGAGAAAATAATAGATAATATAAAAGAATATAAGTTGAAAGAAAGAGAAAATAATTCAAAAGAAATAGATAATGAAGAAAGGGAGTAATAAAAATGGCAGAATTTTCACCAATGATGCAAAGATATCTTGAAACAAAAGAGCAATACAAAGACTGTATCTTATTTTATAGACTAGGAGATTTTTACGAAATGTTCTTTGATGATGCAATAACAGCATCAAGAGAACTAGAATTAACACTAACAGGAAAAGATTGCGGACAAGAAGAAAGAGCTCCAATGTGTGGAATACCACATCATGCTGCTGAAATATATATATCAAGATTAATTGCAAAAGGTTATAAAGTTGCAATATGTGAACAATTAGAAGACCCCAAAACCGCAAAAGGAATAGTAAAAAGAGGAGTTATAAGAGTTGTAACACCAGGAACTGTAGTAGAAAGTAATATGCTAGAAGAAAGAAAAAATAACTTCATAATGTCAATTTTTAAATCTGGAATATACTTTGGGATTAGTGTATGTGATATTTCAACAGGTGAATTTTATTCTGCAGAAATAAAAGATAATCAAAATTTTCCATTAGTATTAGATGAAATAGCAAGATATATGCCGTCAGAACTTGTAATAAATAGTATGATGTCAAATTGTCAAGAAGAAATGAACAAGATAAAAGAAAGATTTGATGCATATATTACAAGATTTAATGATAAGTTCTTTACAGACGATGCAGAAAAAATAAAATATAGATTTAACTTTGTTGATAGTAACCAACAAGAAATAAAAAATATTGAAGAAAAAACATTAGCGGTTTGTTCAATAAATGCACTAATTGAATACATTGAACAAACTCAAATGACTACACTTGAGCATATTAATAAAATAACAGTTTACAATATTTCAAAATATATGTCTTTAGATATAAATGCAAGAAGAAACCTTGAAATTACTGAAAAAATGAGAGATAAATCTAAAAAAGGAACTCTTTTATGGGTACTTGATAAAACATCAACATCAATGGGGGGAAGAGCTTTAAGAAGATGGCTAAATGACCCACTTATAGATACATTAGAAATTAATAGAAGACTAGACTCTGTACAAGAATTAAAAGATGATATTATCCTAAGAGGAGATGTTGTAGAAAATCTAAAAAAAGTATATGACATTGAACGTCTAGCAGGGAAAATGGCATATGGTAATGCGAATGCAAGAGATATGATTACACTAAAGAATTCATTATCAAAATTACCAGAAGTAAAAAAAGTTTTATCAAATTGTAAATCTAATATGTTAAAAGATTTATACGAAAATTTAGATGAATTACAAGACATTTATGAACTTATAGAAAAATCAATAGTAGAAGATCCACCAATGACTGTAAAAGATGGTGGAATAATAAAATTAGGTTATGATGAAGAAATAGATAAATTAAAAACAGCAACAACAGAAGGTAAAAATTGGATTATACAATTAGAGGCTGAAGAAAGAGAAAAAACTGGAATCAAAAACTTAAAAGTTGGGTTTAATAAAGTATTTGGCTATTTTATTGAAGTTACAAAATCATATTTAGACCAAGTTCCAGAAAGATTTATAAGAAAACAAACACTAACAAATGCAGAAAGATACATAACAGAAGAATTAAAAAACTTAGAAAATCAAATACTTGGAGCAGAAGAAAAAGTTGTAAACTTAGAGTATAATGCTTTTACAAAAATTAGAGAAGAAATAGCTAAAAATGTAAAAAGACTACAAAAATCAGCAAATATTGTATCAACATTAGATGTACTTGCATCTTTTGCGACAGTAGCAGAAGATTTGAATTACTGTAAACCAGAAGTTGATGATTCTGGGGTATTAGATATTAAAGGTGGAAGACATCCAGTAATAGAAAAAATGTTAGGAGCAGGATGCTTTGTAGAAAATGATACATATCTAGATAAAGAAGAAAATAGATTATCAATCATAACAGGACCTAATATGGCTGGTAAATCTACATATATGAGACAAGTCGCATTAATAACATTAATGGCTCAAGTAGGTTCATTTGTTCCAGCAACATCAGCAAAAATAGGTGTAGTTGATAAAATCTTTACAAGAGTTGGTGCATCAGATGATTTAAGTATGGGACAAAGTACATTTATGGTAGAAATGATGGAAGTTGCAACAATACTTAAAGAAGCAACACAAAATAGTTTGGTAATATTAGATGAAATAGGAAGAGGAACATCAACTTATGATGGACTTTCAATAGCTTGGGCAGTAGCAGAATATATAGCAGACAAAGAAAAATGTGGTGCAAAAACATTATTTGCTACACATTATCACGAATTAACAGAACTAGAAGAAAAATTAGATGGTGTTAAAAATTACAATATAGCTGTCAAGGAAAAAGGTGAAGATATAATCTTCTTAAGAAAAATTTTAAGAGGTGGAACAGATGAAAGTTACGGTATTCATGTTGCTCGTTTGGCAGGTGTACCTAAAGCTGTTACACAAAAAGCGGATGAAATATTAAGAGGATTAGAAAGAAAAAATATCTTGACTGGAAAGAAACAAGAAAAAGAAAGTAAAAAAGCAGTAGAAGGTCAATTTGATATGTTTAATTATAAATTAGCAGAAATTGCACACGAAATTGATAAAGTTAATTTAAATGAATTAACACCAATTGATGCTTTGAATACTTTAGTTAGAATAAAAGAAAAAATGAAATAGAGAAAAGATCCATTGGTCTTTTTCTATTTCATTTTTTTTATTATTTACTTTAAGGTGTTACATTTAACGTTCTATTATTGGTATAAATAACCATACCAGGTTTAGAACCAGATGGCTTTTTAACAAAACGTACTTCACAATAATCAACAGGGACATTTGAAGAATTCTTAGCCTTGCTATGTAAAGCAGCAATTTTAGCAACTTTAACTAAAATATCATTATCAGGTAAAGGCTTAGAAGTATCAATTCTTAATATAGTGTGGCTACCATGAATATCTTTTGTATGAAACCATAAATCATTTTTATTTGCAAATTTTAAGCTTAAATAATCATTTTCCTTGTTATTTCTTCCAACTAAAATAGTATAACCATCAACATTGTATTTAATAGGATTAAATGAAACATCTTTATTTTTAGTTAAACTTGATTTTTTAATTTTGGATTTCTTTTTAGTTTTATATTTGGAGGTTCTTTCTTTAAAAATATCATTTTCAGAGATTTCTTCAAAAATATCAACAAGTTCATTAACAGAAGTAGAATTTTCAAGTTCATAAACAACACTTTCAATGTAATTAAGTTCATTTAAAGTATCAATTTTTTGAACACTTACAATTTCCAAAGCATTTTTTAATTTAGAATATTTTTTAAAGAAACGTTTTGCATTTATGCTAGGAGAATATTTTTTATCTAATTTTATAGTAATTAAATTATTATTGTCATAATAATTTTCAACTTCTACCATGTCTACATTTTTGTTAGGAATTCTATAAAGATTAGCAGTTATCAATTCACCCCAAATTCTATATTTGTCCATATCATCACATTCTTTTAATTTTTGATTGATATGTTCTAAACGTTTATTATATTTTTTCAAAGTATCTAAAATAAGTTTTAATAAAGAATTTCTATAATTTTTAAAATTTTCATTTGTTTCCTTTGAATAATAAAAATCATCTATATAGAAATTTAGATTAAAAGTCTCAGAAATTTTCTTAGTGGTTAAAAAATAATCTTTTATAATATCATCTTTGTTTTTGATGCTTTCGAAAGATAAATTATCAGTTCCAATATTATTTATAACAGTAGTTATATAATTAAATATTATCTCTAAATTTGATTTATCAACTTTCTCTATTTGATATTTGTTAATTATAGAATTTATAAAACTTTTACTAATTCCATTAAAAGTAGAAGATATTTGATTTGCTAAATCATTTATATTATTTGCTTCTAAAATATCTGAAAAATTAGAAATTATAATATTAAAGAAAGCTTCAAAATTTGACAATTCTAGAAAATTATTTTTTTCTGAAGTTGGAAATGTATATTTTGTGTGTGGTAAAATATCTCTATAATTTTCATCAATTTCTTTTATATGTCTTAAGCTATCAATAATTACATTATTATCATCAAGTAATATGATATTACTGTGTTTTCCCATTAATTCAATAACTAACTTTTTAGAAATAATATCATCTAATTCATCAAAACCTTCAAATTCTAAAATAATTAATCTTTCTAAATCAAAAGTTATAATATTTTTTAGTTTCAATCCAATTAAATTTTTTCTAAGTAGCATACAGAAATTAGGAGCAACTTGAGGATTGGTTTTTGAATGTGTTGTTAAGTTTAGTCTACAATTTTGGGCTTCTATACATATATTTAATGCATAGTTACAGCCATTTAAATATAAACCTAATATAATTTCATTTTTATTAGGTTCAAAAATTTTATCTATTCTTGCTCCACAAAGGGGAGTAATTTCTGTGGTTATTGCTTTTGTTACAATTCCATCAAATGCCATTTTTATCAGTCCTTTTTTAATTTTTTTATAATAGTATCATATTTTGGGTGGGATGTCCAATTTAGAATATAAAAAATATAATTTTTATAATAAAGAACGTCAAATAAAAAATGCGTTATTAAAATAAATAACATTATAGAGGACAATTAAAAAAGTGAAATTTATTTAGGAAAAGTAAATTCTTTTTACAGATTAAAAGTTATTTATATCACTCTAGTATAGACATATTAAATTATGGCAAAAATTTCTTGCTTTTTCTAATCAGTTATAGTAAAATAAGAATATCAAATGAAAGGGGAAAAAAGTAGTGAAAATAAAGAAAAAAATACTTTATATAATAACATTTTTACTATTTTTCATTTGCATAGGAACAAATCAATCAAAAGCAGGGAACTTGAAGTTAAATAACTTAGATTTTCAAGCACAAATAAATGCGGATGGAAGTATGGATGTAACAGAAATTTGGGACATCAATATAAAAAGTACAAATACATTATATAAAACATTTAAAACAGACAATTCAAAATATTCAGGAATAACAAATACTACAGTAACAGACATTACAAATGGAATACAAAATAATTTTATTCAAACTAGTGAATGGGCATATCATGTAGCAAAAGGTTATTACTATGGAACAGAAAATGATGATGATGACTTTGAAATCGGTTGGGGTGTTGGATTAGATAATAGCTCAGCAAGAAGAGAATATAAAATATCATATACAGTAAAAGATGCAATAACAAAATATAATGATTATGCTGAATTATATTGGCAATTTGTTGGAAGTACATTTGAAGTAGATGCAAATAAAATAACAGGAACAATTTTATTACCATCAAATGTAGATAATAAAGATGAAATAAAAGTATGGGGACATACTAAAAATTTAAATGGTACAATATATGCAACAGATACAAATAAAATAGAATTTGAAGTAGATAATTTTAAAAATGGAACATATGTAGAAGTAAGAACATTATTTCCGACTAATTTAATTACAACTGCAGGAAGAATAAAAAATAAAAATACCTTAGACAATGTTGTAAAAGAAGAAACAAAATGGGCTAATAAAGCTAATGCAAGTAGAAAAAGACAAGAATGGATAGAAAAAAACTTTAAATATGTATTATTTGGTGCATGGCTTGGATTAAATATTTTATTAGGTGTATTCTTCTTTAAAAAGACAATTAAATATTGGAAAAAACTTAAAGGTTTAAATAAATTTGAACCAACAACAAAATTAGAATATTATAGAGATTTACCAGATGAAAATTCAACACCAGGTGAAGCTTACAAAACTATGAATGAAACGGTAACTAAATTTACAGCTCAAAATTTTGGTAGAATATTTTCGGCAACAGTTTTAGATTTAACACTAAAAGGTTATATTGAAATCCAACAAGAAAAGAAAACTTTAGGAAAAGATATAGTGACAATAACTCTAAAAAAACAAGTAAGTGATGGATTACCACTAAATGAAGAAAGAATAATGACATTTATAATAAAAGCAGCTAACAAAAAAGATACAATAACATTAAAAGAATTAGAAAAATATATAAAAAATCATCCATCATCAACAGAAAGTTTATTAAATGGGACATACAAAGCAGTAGAAAATCAACTTATAGGAAAAGGAATTGTTAGTTCAATTGCACAAAAAGAATATGGCGAATATAAAGAAAAGAGTAATTCATATATTGTTGGAGTAATATTTGCTATGCTTGGTACAGCTGCCTATGGACTAGTGTTAATTTTACCGTTAATAATAGTTATAATTAATGCAATTTTATGTAAAAGAATAACTAAAAAATTAAATATATTAACACAAAAAGGTGTAGATACTAAAGAACAATGGAAAGGACTTAAAAAATATATGGAAGACTTCTCATTACTAAAAGAAAGAGAAGTTCCAGAATTAGTAATATGGGAAAAATACTTAGTATATGCGACAGTAATGGGAATAGCAGACAAAGTAATAAAACAATTAAAAATAGTTTACCCAAATTTTGAAGAAATGACAAACTCAATAGGAACATATACTTGTATGAATGTTATGATGCACACAGATTTTTCATCAAGTTTCTCAAGTGCAATAAGTAGTTCAATAACATCTGCAACAGCATCATCAAGTTACTCATCAGGCTCAGGCGGTGGCGGAGGCTTCTCAGGAGGCGGAGGCCGGCGGTGGTGGCCGGAGGAGGCGGAGGAGGAAGATAATTCCTCCCACAAAAATATAAAGAAGGGAAAAAATAATATGTCAAAACCAATAGTAGCAATAATAGGAAAACCAAATGTAGGAAAATCAACATTTTTCAACTATTTGGCAGGTAGTAGAATATCAATAGTTCAAGATACACCAGGTGTTACAAGAGATAGAATATATGCAGAAACAAACTGGCGTGGAAGAAACTTTACATTAATAGATACTGGAGGAATTGAACCAGATTCTGATGATATAATATTATCTCAAATGAGAGAACAAGCTAATCTAGCAATAGCAATGGCTGATGTGATTATCTTTTTAACAGATATAAGACAAGGTGTAACTGCAGCAGATAGAGAAATTTCATTAATGCTAAAAAAATCAGGAAAACCGATTGTATTAGTTTGTAACAAAGCTGATAATTACGAAAAAGATAGTCAAGAAATTTATGAGTTTTATAATTTAGGAATAGGTGAACCTTTTGCAATTTCTGCTACAAATGCTTTAGGAATAGGAGATGTTTTAGATGCAATATATGAACATTTCCCAGAAAAAGATGAAAATGAAGAAGAAAAAGAAATAATAAAAGTAGCAGTAATAGGAAAACCAAATGTAGGAAAATCATCTTTAATTAATAAAATATTAGGAGAAAAAAGGAATATAGTAAGTGATATTGCAGGAACAACAAGAGATGCAATAGACTCTCCTTTTGAAAATGAACATGGAAAATATGTTTTAATTGATACTGCAGGAATTAGAAAGAAAAGCAAAGTAAATGAAAGTATTGAAAAATACAGTGTAATGAGAAGTTTACTTGCAGTAGAAAGAGCAGATGTATGCTTAATGATGATTGATGCAAATGATGGTGTAACAGAACAAGATGCTAAAATAGCAGGTGAGGCTCACGAAGCAGGAAAAGGTGTAATAATAGTTGTAAATAAATGGGACGAATACGAAAAAACAACAGGAACTTTAGAAAAATATAAAAAAGAAGTTTACAACAAATTATCATACTTATCATATGCACCAGTAATCTTTATTTCAGCTAAAACAGGACAAAGGGTCGATAAATTATTTGAAATGATAAATAACGTAGCAAAACAAAATTCATTAAGAGTATCAACATCAATATTAAATCAAGTAATAAATGAAGCAATTGCAATTGTTCAACCACCAACAGATAAAGGAAGAAGATTAAAAATATTCTATGGAACACAAGTATCGACAAAGCCACCAACATTTGTAATATTTGTAAACAATAAAGAATTGTTCCACTTTTCTTATCAAAGATATTTAGTAAATCAAATAAGAAAAGAATTTGGATTGGAAGGAACACCAGTAAGAATTATCGCAAGAGAAAAAAATGAAAAATATGCCGAATAATAAAAGGCATAAAAGGAGGTAATAAAAATGACAGCATATATTTTAATGGCAGTAATAGCATATTTAATAGGAAGTATAAGTTTTTCAGTTATTATAAGCAAAAAAATGGCTGGATTTGATGTAAGAGAAAAAGGAAGCGGAAATGCAGGAAGCACAAATGTATTAAGAACAGTTGGAAAAAAAGCAGCAGTAATAACATTAATTTGTGATGTTTTAAAAGGAGTTATAGCAATATTAATTGCTATGATAATAGGAAATATATTTAAAAATGTAGACAAAGAATTAATAGTACAAATAGCAGGAATAGCAGTAGTTTTAGGACATACATTCCCAATCTTCTTTGGATTTAAAGGAGGAAAAGGTGTTGCAACATCTTTAGGAGTTTTACTTATGTCTAACTGGCAAATAGGACTAATTTGTTTAGTATTTGCATTAGTATTAATGGTTTTAACAAAAATGGTATCAGTTGGTTCATGTGGTGCAGCTGTATTATTCCCAGTGTTAACTTTATTTATAAACGAAAATTACACAGTATTAACTGAAGGAAAAAGTGGGAAAGTTTATTTTGTATATAGTGTAATATTAGCAATAATAGTATTATACAACCATAGAGCTAACATAAAAAGAATAATGAGTGGAACAGAAAATAAATTAAGCTTTGGTAAAAAAGAAAACAATTAACAAAGGAGAAACAAAAATAAATATGAAAAAAATAGCTATTATAGGAAGTGGTAGCTGGGGTGTTGCATTAGCAACATATCTAGCAAATGTAGGAAACCAAGTAAAAATATGGTCATTTTCTGAAGAGGAAAGAGATTTAATCAATAACGAAAAAAAATGCAAATTCTTACCAGATTTAATTATACCAGACAATATCTATTGTTCAGCAAGCTATGAAGAAGTAATAAAAGATACTGAATTTATATTACATGTAACACCATCAAAATTCACAAGAAGTACATTCAAACAATACAAACAATATGTTGGAGAAAAGCCAGTAATAATATGTTCAAAAGGGTTTGAAAAAGAAACATTAAAAACCTTAGATGAAGTTATTGAAGAAGAATTACCAAATGTAAAAGTAGGAGTTTTATCAGGACCAAGTCATGCAGAAGAAGTATCAATAGGAGTTCCAACAGCATTAGTTATGGCATCAAAATACAATGAAGTATTAGATATGTTACAAGAAACATTTATGTCAGAAAAAATGAGAATATACACAAGTAATGATGTAAAAGGTGTAGAACTTGGAGGAGCATTAAAAAATATTATAGCATTTTGCGCCGGAGTTGCAGCGGGAATTGGACTAGGAGATAATTCATTTGCAGCCTTAATAACAAGAGGATTAAAAGAAATATCAAGACTTGGAATAAAACTAGGAGGAGAACTAGAAACATTTTATGGATTAAGTGGATTAGGTGACCTTATAGTAACTTGTTTAAGTGAGCATAGTAGAAATAGAAAAGCTGGAAAATTAATAGGACAAGGAAAAACATTAGAAGAAACAAAAAAAGAAGTCGGAATGGTAATAGAAAGTATAGACAACATAGATGTAGCATATCAACTTGGAAAAATAAATAATATAGAAATGCCAATAGTTAATGCGGTATATGAAGTATTATATAATAAACTAGATCCACAAGAAGCTGTAAAAAATTTAATGACACGAAACAAAAAAATGGAATAAAATTGTATAATAAATAGTAATAAAAACCATAATATAAATATTAAATAATTGACACATTTAAGGAGGAAGAAAAATGGAAATTTTTAATAAATTAGGTAAAAAAGCAAGTGAAGCATATAAAGTAACTGCTGACAAAACAGGAAAATTAGCAAAAGAAGCAAAATTGAGAATGAAAATAGCAGACTTAAAATCACAAATATCTGATATATACAAAGAAATAGGTAAAAAAGTTTATGAAAACCATGTAAGAGAAGAAAAAGTAGATTTAGAAAAAGAATTAGAAGAAGAATGCACAAAAATAGATGTAATGAGTGCTGAAATAGAATCTAATTTAAAACAATGCCTAGAATTAAAAGATAAAAGAAAATGTGAAAAATGTTTTGCTGAAATAGATAAAGACGTAAAATTCTGTCCAGAATGTGGTGCAAAACAAGAAGAAGCTGAAGAAACAGAAGCAAAAGAAGTCGAAATAGTAGAAGACAAAAACGAAGAATGTTCAGATGACAACTGTGAAGACTAAAAAAAGACTGTTGAAGTAGAATCTGATGTTAAATTAGAAGATGATAAAACAGTAGAAGAAATAAAATATGAAGATGAGTAAAATTATAAAAGTCGAATATAAAAAGTATTCGGCTTTTAAATTTATAAATCAATATTTTACAAATCAATAAGGATATCTTTCATACAAATATTTAATCAAACTATCAGCATTATCTGTAGTTACATTAATATATACACCTTTATCAAGAGAAATCCACATAACAATATTAAAATTATCTAAATTATCAACATAAGCACCAATAATTTCAGCTAGTTCTACAGGATTACTATATTTATGTTCCCAATTTAAATTATCATTTATATCAAAAGAAGAATTATAAAAAGAACTCAAAAATTTTTCTAATTCATAAGAATCTTCACTAATTAAATTAACAGAAACCATCACAATCTCCTTATCAAATCTATAATAATATTATGATAAATAATAAAAAAAATATACTAAAGGAATAGTTTTTACAAAAAAGCAAATACTAAAATAAAAAAAATGGAGGTATATTTTGAAAAAATATCAAAAAATAGCATATATTTTCTTAGTAATATTTGTACTAAGTATAGTTTTTATATTATTTAAATCATATGCAGATATCAATAAAAATGAAGATGAAAAAGAAAAAACAGAAACAGAAATTCAAAGAATAGAATTAAGTTTTGTAAATATGTTTAATGAATTAAATAACATTAAATTTGAAAACTATAGAATAAATACAACTCAAATAAATAAAGAAGATTTAAAAGACAATTCATCAAGCAGTGCATCAGAAACTACTCCATCCTCAGGAGGCTCTTCTTCCTCAGAAAGTTCTTCATCTGGAGATCAGGGAGAAAGCCAAAAAGAAAATGGAAGTAGCCAAAGTTCAGAAGAATCAAAAGAAAATCAAAATTATGAAATGAAATTATCAGGAGTTTTAACAAATAATAGTGACATAAATTGGGAGAATTTAAAAAATGAAGTTGAAATATTATATTCAGCAATTCCATCACTTACAATTGATTTATATAAAATAAATATAAACAAAGAAAAAATAACAAACTTTAATCAAGAATATGATAATTTAATGAAAGCTATAAAAGAAGAAAACAAGCAAAATGCACTAGATGCTTTAGCAAATTTATATAATTACTTACCAGATTTTATAGAAAATTCAACAGATGATACAAACGAAAAAATATTAATAAAAACAAAAAATAATGTATTTAAAGCTTATAGCTTGTTAGATAAAAACGATTGGAATGCAATTACAGAAAATGTGAATTTAGCAAATCAAGAATTTACTAAAATACTTACGAATTCTCAAAGTAGCAATAAAAATCAATATATAATAAATAAGGCATATGTTCAAATAAATGAACTTCAAAATTCAACCAAAACTAAAGAAAAAGAAATTTTTTTAATAAAATATAAAAATTTGCTAGAAGAATTAGAAAATATATAGCTTATAAAAAATATATGCAAATTGCATAAGAAAATCTTTAAAAACTATTGAAAAAAATAAAAATATATAATAAGATTATTATATAAAATTTACTAAATAATAAACAAAGGAGAAAATGAATGAAAAATAAAGGTATTACATTAGTTGCATTAGTTGTTACAATAATAATCTTGTTGATTTTGGCGGGAGTAGCAATAACATCATTAACCAATACAGATTTGTTTGAAAATGCTAAGCAAGCTAAAACTGCAATGGAGAATGCAGAAAATGTAGAAAATGCAACATTGTCAAGTTATGAAAATAAAATAAATGAAATAGTTGGTGGAACAACTAGAGAAAATTCACAAACAACAACAGATGAAATATTGTGGGATGGAATAGCTGATACAGTTGATCAAGAGTATACCCTAAATAAATCTGTAAACGAATATAAAAGACTTATTATTTATAGTTCGTTATCATTATCTTCAAATATAAATGCTAATATAAGTAGTTTGACAATAGAAACATCTGATATAAGTTATCCAGAAAGTGAAAATTTTGATGTTTCACAATTTATATTAGGAGGAACATATAATAGTCAATATATATATAGTTTTAGATTTTATTTTTCAGCAAACAATAAATTTAAAATACAAAGTAAAATAATACAGGGATGGAATCAGAGTGAAACTGATTCAAGAATATATAAAATTATAGGAATAAAATAAGAGAAAAGACTATATAAAAAATAAATGCATAGGTTTTAGGCCAATTTTATATTTTGTTTATAAAAAATAAAAAAATAGCTAAAATTACTAGAATAAATAGAAAATATATGATATAATACAAAACAGAGTAAATTGAATAGTCGCTGGTAAATTCCGAAAGGAATTACGAGAGGAAAGTCCGGGCTCCACAGAGCAAAGATGCTAGATAACGTCTAGTAGGGGCAACCCTAAGGAAAGTGCAACAGAAAATAACCGCCTTGATTTCAAGGTAAGGATGAAAAGGTGAGGTAAGAGCTCACCGCCCTTATGGTGACATAGGGGGACAGTGTAAACCCCATCTGGAGCAACACCTAAGAAGAAGATAAAGTCTGCTCGACGCCTTCTGAATTGCGTGGCTTGAGATATATAGCAATATATATCCTAGATAAATGACTATTTTTAACGACAGAACCCGGCTTACAGATTTACTCTTTTATAATATTTCTAATTTGATTTAGGAGGTAAGTTTTATGAAAAAAATAATTGGAATAAAAAAAGGAGGTGCAATTAAAATAAGCGGTAAAATACAATATTGTGATACAGAATTATTACAACTAGTTGGAAAAAAAGGAATAAAAGAAATATTAAAAGCTATAGAGGCTTCAAGAAAAGATAGAGCAAATGGATTTGTTGGTTACACATTAGAAGAAGTTTTTGAAGAAGTTAATAAAGCAATAAAAAGTATTTAGTCATATATTTTATAAATCAAGAAACAATTTATATTGATTATATATTTGATTGTAGAAGATTAATTAACAATCAAATATAAACCAAACTCTTAAAATTATCAGGCAAATCGCAAACAAAATCCAAGTCATTTTTAAAAATCGGATGTAAAAATCCAATATGATAACAATGCAAAGCTTGTCTTCCAATCAAATTAGAAATATTACCATATAAAGAATCTCCAACAAGAGGATGACCAATGGCACTCATATGAACACGAATTTGATGAGTTCTACCAGTTTCTAAAGAACACTTAACTAAACTAAAATTATCAAATTCTTTTAAAACTTCATAATGAGTAATAGAAATTTGCCCATCTTCAGAAATACATCTTTCAATAATACTATTTTCTTTCCTAGCAATAGGTAAATCGATAACACCAACTTTATCTTCAAAAATACCATCACAAATAGCCAAATAATCTTTTTTAAATACATTAGACTTCATTTGAGAAATTAAACATTCTTGAATATACTCACATTTAGCAAAAACAACCAAACCAGAAGTATTTAAATCTAATCTATTAACAGGTCTAACCTTTTTCTTCAAACCAATAGAATCAAAATAAAATCTAACACCATTACATAAAGAATCAGAAAAGTGTAAAACAGATGGATGAGTTGCAATACCAGCAGGTTTATTAACTATTAAAAGCCAATCATCTTCAAAAACAATATTTAAATCCATTTCAGTAGGCACAATATTAGAATTATCTTCAGAATAATCAAAATTAATAGTTATAATATCATTAGGAGAGGCTATATTTCTAGTATCACATTCTTTTCCGTTTAAAGATATACAATTATTTTTAATAAGTTTATAAAGTAGTCTTGAAGATATTTTTAAATTGTTTTGTAGTATGTTATTCAGTGTGCAATTTTTTTGTTCTATTTTATATATTAATTTCATAAATTTTCTCCAATAAATTTTATTATAAGTATTTTATCATATTTTTTTAGGAAAATAAAGTTAAGTAATATAGATAGTAACAAAACTCGAATTTTGTCGAATGGTTTTTGTTGACAATATAAGATAAAGCGTGTTAATATATAGCTGTGCAATTAATTTGGCATTGCATATAGCTATAAATTTAAAATATTTTAATCAAGCAACTTAGGAAAGACAAAAATTTGGAAAATCAAGAAATTTTAATTCCGAAAATTAAAAATCGAAAAAGATACCCAAAACCAAAAATAAAAAAAGGAAGGAGGCAAAAAAGTAACAAGGTCTATATAATACTGTAATAATGTAGATACAATAATTGTCAAATTAATTATACGAAAAAATAAAAATTTACTAAAAGGTATTGCTAAAAGCAAAACAATTTAGTATAATTAAGGAGGAATGAACAACGGAAAC